>Ga0315914_1003379_pt1 | contig 24258 bp, 11 predicted proteins | sample MpolenodulesMG_FD_203920 | JGI IMG/M metagenome (GOLD analysis project Ga0315914, IMG submission 203920) | Medicago polymorpha root nodule microbial communities from Los Angeles, California, United States - elongated nodules | ecosystem: Host-associated > Plants > Roots > Nodule | place: USA... | reverse complement strand
TGTTGCACAAGAAGCCATGGGCTCTAAGTCAGAAATACTAAAATAGGCAGCTTTTGTCAAAGAAGCAAAAGCAGCAAAAGGGTAAAAGGGGGCGCGCCACTTTGTTATATTTTTGCACAAGATCTTCAAATTCTTTGCACAAGATATTTTTGTTATGAGATCTTCATATTTTTGGCATGAATCCTTGCACAATATATTTTGTATGGGATCTTCATATTTTTGGCACGAATCAGCTCCAATTCTCCTTTCTTTTGCTCCAAGACTAAATCTTTTGAATATTTGTTCCTGAAATATAATAACTTGCAATTGAAGTAAAATAATTATAAAAGGAAATAATACTTAAATAAAACTAAATCAAATCTAAATAAAATAGACTTAAATAACATATTAAAAACATTAATTTATTGACTCATCACTTGCCTTCAAAAATCCTTCCTTGGTTTCGATTTCGCTTCGTAATCAATGGCACAATGCTTGTCGGCTTGGTGTGCTGGTGATTTCATCCCATATTTACCGAGAAGGTAACGTTTATGCTGACAAGTTGGCTAACATGGGACATGCGGTTCTAGGTGCAGTCTGGCTATCTGTCTTACTGTCTGAGTTGGGTTCTGATTTTATTCGGGACAGATGTGGTAGTTTTTATTTTGTTGTTCTTTGTTTTCGAGGGTTTTGGTTTAGTCCCCCTTTGTATATATTTTTCCCCTTTTTTTAATAAAATTTGAGATTGACGGTATAGGATGGAGGTTCGCCGGGGTGCCAACCTAGTTGGAATGTCGATGTTTACTTTTGATGTCTCTCCTCTCTCCTGGTTTATCAAAAAAAAAAAACACAAACATTCCAATATTATCCTCGTATTTCAATATTATTATTGTCTTTCATAAGTATTTTCTTATAAAAATATCATTGTTATATAATTGTATCAAAGCAAGTATAAAATAAATTAAAATAGTGGTTTTTTTTATCTATACTCTATATTATATATAAAGAAAACAACCTCTTTTAGATCTTTTGGGCCGACTTTTTTCTTTCCAAAAATACTCTCAATTTTCAATATAAATAACATATGTAACAAAAAGATAAGAATAAATTTAAATATTAAAAAAAAGTAACAAACACGATATGAAAATATATATGTCTGTTTTATTTTCCTTTATCATTTAATAAATGTAACAAACTAGATGAGTATATGTATATTTACTTTTTCATTATTTCAATTATACCCTTAAACAATTTTTTCTATAACAAAGATTGTTGTTGGTGTCATTAGAAAAAAATTAGATTATATATTTTTTGTTACATTGTTAGTATCATTGAAATAGATAATCATTGTTAGTTTGCTTTTTTTATAATCTGAAAGCAACAAACATTTATATTTTTAGTTTTAATCAAAATCAAAATTTCATAAAAAAAATAACGTTCATAATTTTCAAACATTAGCGTAGTAAAAAACGAATAATCTTTGTTTTTCTCTAAAAATAAAAAACTATCAATAATATCAAAATCTAAAGGGTTAATTGTTCAAATTAACCTCGTAAAATACACGAAGTCTGAAAAATAACCCTGTAAAATAAAAAATAGATATTCTAAGGACAAAACTTAAGTACAATTTTCTAGGTGCTTTTCATACGGTTCTTGACTAAAAATACACATTTTTTGGATATAACAAACTATGAGAAAATTAGGGTTTAAGAAAATCATAGTAAATTTAGTTAAGAACCATACGAAAAACACCCAAAGAATTATACCTAAGTTTTTTCCATATTCTAACCTTGTAATTTTAGATTCTGCTTATTTTTTATGCTATAATATACACGTGGCAACAAAAAATGATCTAAAAATTAGATTTAGACAAAAAATTAGATATTTTCAACTAGGGACGGATTTATTATGAATTTTTATTCCCCATGATAATGAATTTCATAAACAATTCATTATTAATTCGAATCTTGTTTAAAATATCCAAAATTTCATGGTGAAGGTTGTTCTAACCATGCCTGCAAAATTAGAGAATGGGATTTGACCCATGAGTGTATGCTTACTCGGAACAAAATTGCAATTTTGCATGTTTTGGTTAAAAAATAAAAATAAATCGAAACATCTTTGAAATGATACGAAATTTTGCAGGTCTTTTTTATGTATTTCTATAGATGTCTCTGCAAATAATCAACCCAAAATTCAATTTTTAGGTTGAGGTTTTCATTATTTTGTTTTTTTAGTTTTTGACGCTTTGAAAAATTCATAATTAATTCGTCCTTAGTTGAAAAATTCTATGTTTTTGTGTAAAGCCATATTTTAATGTCCTAAACATGCCTGAAAAAATCATAAAAAAATTCAACCTCTAAGTATCTTTTTTGGACTTCAACTATATTACATGGTCAAAAATAATAAGAATCTCAAATTACAGGGTTAAAATATGTGTTTTTTTATTTTACGGGTCCTTTTTTAGACTTCAGGGTCAATTTCAATAATTTACCCAAATCTAAATTATTAAATATCAAAATCACTTATTTTTTTCTAAAAAGAAAATATCAAAATCAAAATCAACATTTTTTTTTTCTCCAAAAAATTAGTTTTTTTTTTTTCGTAACAAACAACAGCTCTGAAAAATATCATCAATGAGCAGTGAGCACGTAATTAATTGAATAAATAATAACTAACTATTCCTAAATTCGTGGCCACTTATCTTGAGATGTTAGTTACCACACACAGTATATAAGCCCTAATAGGTTAGCCCTCAAGCAATATTGATTTATCCGGAAGCTCTCTCTCTCTCTAGGATTGCAAAAAGAATGGAAAATCAAGTACCTCTATTAAGGTACTTACTTCGTCCCGTTTAATTAATCCTCCTATAATTCCTTTTTGCTTTTACACTTTTGCAATTCAGAAAAACTACATATAAATCTATGCATCTCATGAACATATTCCTTATGATAGGGATTGTGAAAAAGGCATGAATGAAGAATCTGACACAAGGTATACTCAATCCCTTTAATTTACCCTAACCTATATTACTCAATTCTAAACTAATATATGTATATAATCTGATCTTATGAACATTTTTTTAATGCAAATAGATTTAGAGACATAGCCATGGGCTCAATGACCTTATTCTTGATATTGGTCATCCCTATACTATACAATTTATCAGATGATCATAATTTCATGGCAAAGTATAACGTTCTCCTCACTGTCTTGGCCGTCCTTCTTGTTTCCTGTTATCAAATAAGACTGGTTTCCATTACGAAATCACGCCCTATTGACCACAACATCTTTGGGATCTTATTCTTACTTGGACTATCAAGTGCAAGTTCAGTAATAGAAGTTAGTTATTTATCATGGACTGCTGCTATCATCATTGCGATCTTTTGGGGCATCATATTAGCATGGCTTGTCAAGTCTAACTGGACAGTGATCTCTAATGAAGAAATTGTATTAGAAATCAAGAAATTCATAGCAATTATCTCAGAAGCAATCAAAATATTCTTGGCAATTATCTGGATTTTATACATAATTTTCACTTTTCTCTTTTTCATAACTTACACTATTGAAAGCATATTCGACTATTTTGATGTATAGATTGGAATTTTATTTCTCTCAATAATTTATTCGTTGTGCGGATTTGGTAACTCATCAAGTTTATCATGCTTGATTTTTTTTTTCTTTACCTTGTTGTGAGTCCTTTATTAATCTTTCTTTTATCACAGAATAATGTAAGGTACAAAGGGCATAGATTATCAAATTCTAGCTGTGTTTTATTTTATTTTATTTTTTTTGTTAGAAAAATTCTGACTACTTTTGACGTAATTTTGTCTATACCCTAAGAATCATCGTGAAGTAATTCATTCTCATTAATTTACCATCATATTCAAATATTTAAGTTATTGATGTCATATAAGTTATTCGGCTACTCTGAAAGGAGCAAATTAAAGATATATATTTTAGGTACATTGTAACAAATCATGTTTGTTATAATAACAACAACTCTTGATTTTTTTTATTTTATACTTTACTCGCTTTTAGATTACCCTTGTCCCATAAATTATGGGGGGTAATGATCAGGGTTGTAAAGTGCATTTGGTGAATTGGGATGTGTGTTGCCAACCTATGTTTGGCGGTGGATTAGGGTTTAAGCCTTTAAGGGACCTCGAACGAGGCTTTCCTTATGAAGATAATGTGGAACCTTATTAACAAACTACATGTGTTATTTGTATTTAAAATTGAGAGCATTTTTGGAAAAAGAAAAAGCCAGCTCAAAAGAGTCGAAAGGGGTTATTTTCTTTATATATAGTATAGATAAGTGTAACAAACTAAATGAGTATATTTATACGTACTTTTCATTATTCCAATTATACCCTCGAACAATTTTTCCCATAATAAAGATTGTTGTTGTTGTCATTAAAAAAAGAATTTAGATTATATTTTTTGTTATATTGTTGGTGTCATTGAAATAGATAATCATAGTTAGTTTGTTTTGTTATAACTTGAAAATAACAAACATTTATATTTTAAGTTTTAGTTAAAATCAAAATTTCATACAAAAAACACCGTTCATAAATTTTCAAACTCTAACAAGGTAAGAAGAGCGGAAAGACGGACACGTCTGTCTGCTAGTACTAACAAATAATACTCTTTTATTACTTCATCCGTTCCTTTTTAAGTGTCTTTTTAGGGTGAATTTTTCGTTTTTATTTAACTGTCGTTTTGGTATTTTAAGGGTACGATTTGTCAATTATACCCTTTATCAATTACTCTTATATTTTTTAATAAAATTAATTAATGTTATATATTCGGAAAACTAAAGTTCGTTTTTTTTTAAAATAAAGTTTGTTTGTTTTGTTTTAAAACAAAATTTGTTTCTTGTTGTCTTCAAATTTAAACAAAATTTTGTTACCTATGATAATGGTTCCATGAAGAGTTAAAATTCTATAAATAAGATGAGTAGTACTTGTTAAAAATTGCAAGTGCAAGTGCAAGGTAAAAGAATAGAAATTTGTTGGAGAAAGAAAGTAGTAACTAACAATTGTTTGTTACATATTCAATTTATTGGAAAGATAAAGTGTTTGCAAAAAATAGGAAATTATTAATGGATTAAAATGAGGGTATTATAGGAAGGAAAAAAAGTGCAAAAATACACTTCGCTATTTTTGTGTTAAAATTCTAAAACGACATTTAAAAAGAAAGAAACAGAGAGAGTAATAACTAACTTTCAAAATTCGTGGTCACTTATCTTGCGATGTTAGTTACTACACACAGTATATAAATATAAGCCCTAATAGGTTAGCCCTCAAGCAATATCGATTAACCGGAAGCTCTCTCTCCAGGATTGCAAATAGAATGGAAGATCAAGTACCTCTAATGGCAGAATCTAAGTTCTCTGAGACAACCAATCCAAGGTACTTCATCCCTTTTAATTTATCTTCCTATAATTCCTTTTTGCTTTTAAATTTTTGCAATTAAAAATCTCATGAACATATTCCTTGTTAAAGAGATTGTGAAAAAGGCATGAAAGAAGTGATTCATGCGATGGAAAAATCTGACACAAGGTACTAAATCCCTTTAATTTACCCTAACGCAATTCTACTATTAATCTTTTGGGCTTTTAATTTCTTGAAGTATGCACAAAAATTCATAAACTAATATATGTATATTTTCCTTTTTTTTTTTGTGAATATAAAATAGATATAGGGACATAGCTATGCGCTCAATGACATTATGCTTGATATTGTTCATCTTCCCTAAACCAAACAATCCATCCGATTTTGATCGTCAACTCATGGCAAAATATGGCATGCTCCTTAGCTTCTTTGTCGTCTTTCTTGTTTCCTTGAGTTAAAACACGTAACAACAACGAAGGAATTGGTTGTTCAAATAACAACGAAGGAATTGACTCTGTTTGTTAATGACTCCACTAAAGTATAAACTGTTATAGAGAATTGGAGTTCATGGTTGGATGGAACAATATCGTGCAGGGATGTGTAGAATAATGTAAAATTCTTTCCTTAAAAAAGTTTAGAAATTTTTAACAAAACATAAATTAAATATAAATTTTTAATTCATATTTTATTAAAAAATTCTATTTTTTTTTTTTTGAGATATTCTTATAATATTATAATTTTTTCTACAAAAATATGAATTCTACATGTGACTTTACTTTAAAGGAGGGACCAAAAGTGGAGATTGAAAATTTTTGAGAGACTAAAAGTTGAAAAAAAAATTTAAAGAGACTAAAACGAAAAGTTCACATACTTGTAAGGGTCAAAAACATATTTAATACTTAAATCTTAGCTACTGCCTACTTGATTAGACTAGATATAAAAGAAATGTCACTAAATCGTAAAATAATGTTATCAAAAATGTTATGAATACTCACTTTCTAACACTTTTTTTAACACCCACTATTTTATTATATGAAACTCATGTAGGTTATCATTTTACGTGGGATTCATTTTCAAAGTGTGGGACACATGAGTTTCACACATTAAGAAAGTAATTGTTAGATAGAGTATTAGAAAGAGAATGTTCATAGCATTTCTCGTATGTTTTTGACGTGTGGTCGCAATTTTAAAGTTGGGTAATATTTTTGGGAGGCAGGTAAAGTTTGATCAAGATGTTCCATTCAGGGATCGAACTCAGATTCTCATAAATAATTTATCCTTTGGTGGAGCTCATTAATCATTTGAGTTCAACTGTTTGGTATGGTTAGGTACAGCTTTGAATAATATAAATGAATGATACACATGTGCCAAAATTAAATGAACTTTGCATGTTATCACTAATTGAAGGAGCTTGATTGGCGCAGTATCTGGATTGACGGCCTTTCAGACGATGGTCAATGCCTTTAAACAAGCTTTAGATGTTCCTTGGAGTTTAAGCAATTGTTGGGCTATAATTGTTTAAGGATAGCGAAAGATATCAATTGTCATTGTACTCACATCCTGAGAGAAGGTAATGCAATAGCATACGCTTTGGCCAAGAATGGACATGGCCTGCCTCAATTTAACTCCCAATGGTGGGACTCTCCTCTTGGTTTTTTCTTTCATTTGTTAGGAGATAGGTTAGGCTTGCTTAATTTTCGAAATTCGTTTGTATAAAGGTCCATGCATCTCCTTTATATTTCATTTGCTTTTAAAATAAAAAAAACAAATTGGAGAGTACATTGCATATAATTTGGCATATAGCAATTGGCAAGAGTAATACCGATGAATGACTCATAACCAAAAAAAGTAAAAGATAATGAAGCCATATTTTTTTTCTATTATCATTTATCTATCTCTTTATCTATTATCTATCTATCTATTGTTATTATCTTTGTAATGGAACATCTAAAATAGCTCCACACCCACTCTTAGCAACAACAAAAAAATCTCACTCATTCTTATTTAGTTGGTGTCATTTTATATTTTTTAGTTAAGTGTTGTGTATGTTGTTATTCAATTACATTAACGTGGGATTTTAATTCATATAATGTGTACACTCATTTGCTTGCTTCACATTGTAACTCCCAATTACTAACTATTTTAAAATATGTATCATTATCCCAAGTAAAATAAGCGAGTGTTGTTGTACTAATGAAAGGTGAAATCGTAGACCCCTTTTAATGTTTTATTTTGCATCTTTCTTATTAGCCTTTCAATTCAATAATAATGTAAAAGGGCTGAGTGAATTATTAGTTATGTATATATATATACCTTATATGTACAGTCCTCTACATATGGGCATTTAAAACTTCAACCGAGAGGGTCATGCGTACTGCAGGAAAAAAATTTCCGGTTGTGATCTTTTTGCATGCCTTTTGCAATTTTAGCTTATACTTGTAGTTTAAATTAGAACCTAGCCATTCACATTTAATACATAAATATTGTCTTTGCTTCTAAAATGTTTTGCTTATATGGTGCAATCAGTATTTATATTTTTTGTATTTTCTATGTTGATTAAGCTGCCGTTTTCAAGGAAGTGCAAATGGAGTGGTAGATCACATCATATAAAGTGTATGGAAGGATCATATATTGCATTTGAACAAAAGTAAAATGTTAGGAATGGAGACAAGATTGTGGAGATTATGTAAGTATGAGTTTTGGGTGGTATTGGTATTTATGATTTAACTTTCTTGGTATGTAAATTTAAAGTGGCACCAGTGATGATGCAAAGCACCAGTTAATGAAAATTCTCGCAAAAAAATGACATTGATTATGCCATAAACATTCTTAAGCTATTTTATATTTATAACACTATATTATTATGCTATTAAAGAGAGAATTCACTAACCAAGTTGTGTATCATCTCCCTCACATTTTATTTTCATTTTCAGTTGTAAAAATTCCTATTCAACAAAAATTGTTATTGCATGTTGAATTGCTTTAATTAAGGATATTGAATCATCACTCTCAAAAACTATCCTTAATTTTTTCCATCATCACTTTCTCTAAGAAACTAAGAAACCTCTGAAGGTGAGAAAAACACAAGAAGGGGGGGTTGAATTGTGTTTGCTTTTTCTTCGTTTTCTTACTCCTACTGAAGTCACAGTTCAGAAGCAGTTGCAGCTTCTGATGTGATGTTCAGAACTAAATGCAGCGAATAAAAACAGAGATAGAGAGAGAGAGAGAAGAAAGACACAAAGCAATTATACAGGTTCCTTCCACAAATCGGAAGTAGTCCTGTCCCCCTTGCACTTCCAAAGAGAGTTCACTAAAATGTAATCTCAAATTACAAATGTTCAATACTACAACTAGTATGAGACTTCAAATTACTCAAGCACACAAGCAAGAGATTTTCCTATGCTCAAGCACACAAGCTAGAGACTTCCTAATGCTCAAGCACACAAGCAAGAGACTTACAAACAAACAGATTTACACATAAAATTGTTTGAGATTGAACACTTGATATACAATCAATGGTGTTCTCAATACAAATAAATTACAGACTCTTGAGACTATAGAATTTCTAAAATATGGACTTTGCTAAGAAATTCTAAGTAACTTTGTAATGCAAACAAAACAGAGTATAAACTTTGCAATGTTTAGAGAGTTTAGCTTTTGTATGCGTGTGTATTGCTTGATTGTCTGCTGTATTGTATTCTGTTATTCCAACTCGTAGGTTTTCACTCCTTTATATAGAGGTGTGAAAGAGACGTTGGAGAATTGCCAGTACACATACACAAAGAGTCGTTTGAATCTTGTTGATCACCAATGATCTTTTGCCTGATATGGCTATTGTCCTATGAAGGATCAATTTCAAATCCATTCCTTGTATGAAGGAACATTTCTGCAGGCAGAGCTGTTATCCTTGTCTTGTTGCAAAGCACGACCAAAGTAGTGGAGAAGGTGGTTGTACACTTCGTACAATTGTCCTTTTTGAACGCTCTTGAGAGAATAAGCATACTAAGCTTTCAAAATTCATCTTAAGACTGTTGTTGTACTCCTTTACGTCTTTAGCAACTTTTAGGCAAGATTGAAAGAGATTCCAGCTCTTGAAGCTTTAAGTTCCTCAGCTCCTGATTAACTTCAGCTTCTGGTGAGGTTGTTTCTGATGAGGCGCTTCTGATGAACTTGCTTCTAATGACGTCATCACTTCAGGAGCACTTTGAACTTCAGGAGCACTATTCTTCAGATGCTTCAAGCTTCCTTTTTGTTGATTCTTTTGCTCTCTTTTGTTCTTCCAGAACCCCTTAAAGATACAAAGTTTTGTCTATGGTCATGTACACTTGAACAAATATTAGTACATCCAATTGACAATTTTTAATACCTTGTTATCATCAAAACCTTAAGGGTGACATATGTTAAACATTGTTTGTTCCAACAATCTCCCCCACTTTAAGGGTAATGTTTGTTAAACGTATTTTGTTCCAACAATCTCTTCAATTTTATCTTATGGTTCCCCCATCCACCACCTCCAATTTTGTTACTCTTTATCACTTGATTATTCATTAGATTCTAATCTATGACATGATAGGGACTCAAACTACTTAAATTAGAAAAATATTTTGACTATACTTTTTTTATCGATATAATGTTTATTATTTTACTTTTCTAACTTTTTTATTTTATTCCTTAATGTGGATGTGAATTTTTTTTCATGTTAATTAGGAGAAGAGATTGCTACAAATAAATAAAAGAATTAAGAGAATAGGATAAAGGAGGCTTCTATTTTCACTTTTGATGCATCCATCTCGAGAAGTTTATGAAAACGACAACTCATGTAGGTATGTATTTAACCCTAACTATTATTTAAATACAAAGTTAAATTTATTGAATTTATTTTGAAGTTGTTTTATACAGTAAATTTTATCGATGAGATTAAACTTTTCAGATAATGTTGATTATAATGTTTATTATTTTAATTTTATCGAATCCCCTTGTCAATTTAGTACCAAAAAAATATGAATGTAGCGCTAATAAATTGTTATAATCTATTATATATTTATTTACACACTTATATTTTCGGTATCATATATCTGTTTATCCAATTTATATAGCTTAAAGAAATATATAGATAACTAAGATCTCAAACCTCATGTAATAATACTTTTTTTGTCTTTTTTTTTTTAAAGAATACTTTTTTTGTCATGAAATGTTGTCATTTACATATTTCAATATTATATAGAGCATAGTATAGAATGGTAAAACGATTTTAGTAGAAAAATAGTACAAATGACAAAATAAAATTATCAATATAATTTTCTAATGATATGTTTTATATTTAGTCAAGAAAATATTTATATTTCTTAAAATAGTAAAAGAATTTATTAAAGGTTAATGAAACTAATGGATGATACCCTTTCAATTACTTACTCGTTGTATTAAAGCAAACTTTAATTAACTGTTTCTATTCCTTAACGATTTTGTTTCCTTAAACAAATGAGAAGGATTTAAGTATGATCATTTTGTTTATCATCAATTTCTTCAAGCAACTTTTAGATGATGTTTCTTCAATTTTGTATTATAGTTTTTCTCTCCTCTTTTCCACTTTTCATTTCTTGACTATTCATTGATTTTTTTTACATGACTCAATTTACTAAGTGACGGAATAATTTAGCCCTACGTTTTTTTTGGTTTTTATGATATGACTCAATTTACTCGGTGACGGAGTAATTTAGCCCTACTTTTTTTTCTGTATACTCTAAAAATAGAATCTTTATATAAATATCAATAATATAGAACATGAGAAAGTAAAAGTTCAATCCATGTTTATTCAAATTTATAAATTAAATATGGAAGGGTATATCATACATATATCAAAACACTATTTTATCTCTAAAAAAAACTATTTTAGTTTATAAACGTCAAGACAAGTGTCTACTATTTTTTCATAAAAAATAATAATAAAGATATAGAGAAGCAAGGATGAAGGATATGATGCAAGTTACACATATGCAGTTGTTTGCTTAGGAAAACACTAAATGAATGTATATGGTAAAATTTAAAAATTATTGCAGATAAAGGGTAGGACAATTCATTAAGAAAAACAATTCAACAAAAATAAATTTAAACCATTAACTACAATCTTTAAATGGTCATCAAAGAAAAAACTACAATCTCTATATTTATATATCTATCATATATAAAGTAAATTTGAGTTATTCTTAAACTTGAATTATGCATGTGTCACCTATAAAAAAACCTTATCTATAAACTAAATATGAGTAATTCTTAAGCTTGAACCATGTGTATGAAAGAGGGAAGAAACTTCTACGTAAATAAGATGCATTAAAGAGAACATTAGATTCATCAATCGAGGATGAATATGGAACAACATCATTGTTGCTTTCTTCTTGAATAACAAGTTAATAGACCTTGTTCATAGAAGGAAAAGGATCCATCAAAAGAACTTGACCCTTAACGGAAAAACTATCATTCAAACCAATAAGAAACTGAATAACCTGATCTTGCATGCAGTAATTGTGAGTAGCACACATGGCTTCACAATGAAATTGGGGTAATCAAGAACAGACTGGAAGAACGAAGAGATGAAATTCTGATGCAATTAACTTTGGAAAAACGTTCCTTGAGTGCAGCTGGAATTTGACAAGGAGGCATAGTGAAAAAGAATGATGAAGAAAGGAAAATATGAGAAGAAACAAATAAGAAGACGAAGAAACTCTATAAAAAATCAAGATCAAAATCGATAGAATCAATGAAAAGTCAATGAAGACGGATGAAGAAATGATGAATTGTGATGAACAAGATGATGAATCTTGAAAAACATGCAAGTCAATTATGACAGCTAGAGAAGAAGAGGATTGTAACTCATTAATTCCTTTCTCTTGAAAGCATAGTGATACCATACTATGAGAGAAGAAAGATTGAATGAAAAAGTGATAATTCATTGATTATAGAAGCTAGTATATCAAGTATAAATACATGAGATGATCTTTATGCTAACTATTATGTGTTACAAGCATAAGTTTCTAACTTCTAACTAATTAGACAGATTACTTGCTCTGCAAGCAACTGTCACTAATAACTTATTCTATCCCTTTTGTTTTATGATGCAATATTCTAAAAGTGAACGAAGAACACGTTGCATAATATCATATTTAATAAGACAAATTTGAGGTTGTTAGAGATATTGGGTGGTCAAAGAAACATACATCAAATGGAAAATGTTGTTTGTTATGTTTTAATTCAAAATATGTGGTGAAAAACATGAACGGTTTTTTTTATGGTTGAACCGTAGAACTTGTCTATAAAAATTAGTATTAGAATATTAGGATTAGGAGAAAATGAGATACAAGAGATTTGATATAGTTTAAATGAGAATAAATTCATAGAGAATCATATTGATCAAAAATTGAAAAAGATAGTGATTGAGCAATGAGCACACAAGATGTTGTGTATATATAGCATGTGAGACACTAACAAACTAACCAACCTAATAACAAATACTCACTAACTAATTAAGTTTTAACCAACTCTGTATACCTATTCATTTTTATTTAAGAAGTTTGTATAACTAATCATTAGCTCTTCAATTCCACATGAGACACCATGAACAACAAGAAAAAACCTAAAAGTGAAGGAAAAAAAACAATTGTTTGCTCTTCTCTTTTAATGAACATGAGAGATTTATAGAGACGAAGGAAGAATGTGGTGAAGAGGTCAAGAGGATCAAATAGATATTGAAGTGAATTGCCCTAGCCACAGTGCAAATGCCATAATCTGAGTTAAACATGTTTGACGAATCACCGAATTATCCTCTCATGTGGAACACTTATTCTGCCACCATCTTCGAACCTTCAAAGAGGATGATGGAACAACCTCATCTCATGCAATTCTGTGTCGATTTTGATTTATTTGATAAACACATCCATTCACTACCCAAAAAAATGGACCAAATAAAATACACATGTCACAAAACCTTGCGAGTTAGACGCAGACCTGAACAAATCAATGGTGCAACGAGCTGCAAAAGTAACACATCAGTGGCGTCATATCTGAACAAAGCAGTGTGTTTGTGTGTGTGTGTGTGTGAGAGAGAGAGTGAGTGATTAGGAAAAGAAATAAGTAAATACATTTTTTTTATTACAAGGAAAAAAGAAAGAACAAAATAAACAACCTAAACCCGCTAGCGTTGCCTCAAGACACCTGAGGCATCCACAAGAAAAACACACATAGGGAGGGGGAGCGAACCACAACTTCAAACTAACATACAATTGAACACCGTGTTTAACCAACCAATCAACACACTCATTTCTATTGTCAACGTATGAGTAAAGTAAGGACCAATAACACGACAGGAAAGGTATGACTATAGTCCAGAACAATATGACGATGTTAAGCGGTGTCATTATCAAGGTTAAGATCAAAACCAATTTTGAATCATATTCCTATGTAATGATTTTGCAGCCTAAATCCCAAGCCAGTTGAAGCCAACTGAGGATGGCATAGAGCTCAACAAGAAGATAGGACGTACCACATGATCTATAAAAACCATGGAACTATCATCCTCAAACGTTATTGCTTTTTTGTAGGGAAAAGAACATATTGATTAAAGAATAATGGAAGGTTGTTTAAAAAATTACATTGATTTCATCCAATGAAAGAGTGAGTGATAAAGAGAGTGTTGAAAAGTGGGTGTTGCTAGCATTTCTCAAAATAAATCAAGCACTCAGACACAAATAATTAATGTAATTTAACAAAGATCAAATTATGTTGTTATTCAAATAATTTGATCTCTAATTGAAACAAACATTAATCTGATTTTACTTCCCAAACAAACTCTGAATTAGTCCATAGCTCTATCCCTTGAAAATCAAAGGGCCAAGGCTAAAAACTATAAAGCAGAAGTGTTTCTTCATGGAACAACATTAAGAAAGATCCTCGCGGTTGTTCTTGGTGCATTAGTAAACATTTTGCCTAATCTTAAGGTAAGGAAAGTGTATATTTCACATGTCTATTTCCAAATAGATTTACAGCAAAATTGGCTTGTAACAGAAAAGTTAAATTCCTCGATAATCAAGATTATATTGGAGGCTAATTAGTACAACATATACCGAGTAATACGCCAAAATTTTATATTTCACAGCCAACCGTGATTATCAGGCTGCAGCAGATGATCTTTGAGTCTTCAATCCAAACAGATCATCAAATAGCATTGGCGCCATGGGAGGAAGATTTGCCGGTCGAGGAGCCATAAAGTTTACTATCTTTTCATGAACATTATACCTTCAACAAGTCATTCAGAAACTTATTCAGTTCTTAAATGCAAGATATATATGACAATGGTAGAAAAAGGATATCAGTTGTGATCATTTCGTACCTTATCTTGCGACTTTTTGAGGCACGACGATCAACAATTTTCCGTTTTTTGGTTTGCATTCGTTTTAAAGCATAGAATGCTTTCTCTGTTCAAATGAGAATAGCCACAAATGAGAACATGTAATTCCATACATGCAAAAGATTCTTATTTCAAGAGAGGTAATTGACAATAATGTTATTGTGATAAATGGCACAAGTAAATTCCAGCTTTTGAAAATATTGAGCCGATAGTTTGAGAATGGTAATACAAAGAGGAAATACTAGACAATTATACATCCTTTATCTGTTTCTTCACATCCAAATGATAAAATATAGTTTATAGTTCAATAACAATACTCTGACAATATAAATAAGTTTTGCATAGACGACCGATTGAATATCTATATAAAACTTGTTTACAGTGTCAGTGTATGATTATTTATATATGTTTCCTTATGATCCTCGCAGAGGCATGGTGGGGAAAATAGCCAGTTTTTCAGTTCAAAGGCAGCCAGTATTAGACAATCTTCACATTTCAAAAATCTAAGTGAAATGCAAGCCGCATGCCTACCGTGCCAGTGAAAAATATCTTCTTCTATAAGCTAAAAATATATTAAAATAAAAAACAAAATCATGGGTGACATACTGACATTGACCTAACCCAGGTATAAGATTTAATTAAAAAAACTGAAGAAAAAGGGGGGAAATACAAAAGCACATTAAAGAGTGTTGAGTTCCAATCTTAGAATGTGTAGTCAGGTATTACAAACATTTCGTCAAAAAAAAAAACGGTATTATTAAAAGTAAAGTCAAAGTCAAAACTGCTGTGGTAGTCGCGTATACAACACAAGATTTTTAAGTCATAAACGCCAATACATTTTATTTATAGAGGAAGTCTTGCTTGGTCACAAGTATTTGGACACACCATTTGGAAACGCACACAAAAATATATATTATTTAATTATTTTGAAAATACGCATTGTTTAATTATGTTCTCTTTCAACCTTTTCTCAAACGTGCGTGTCCAAATTGGTGTGACCAACCAAGTATTTTTCCTTATTTATATGTATCAGTATACAAGGATAGCATATTCATTTAATGATCATGAAAAATAAAGGCTCAAACTAGTTCAATGGTACTAGAAGTGAAAATATTTTAATAAAAAAGTTAAAAAAATTAAAAAAAAGTGCTGCCAACACTCGTCTAACATTATATTTTCAACATTCCTTATTGTGTGAAATTTATTTGGACCCCGCAACTTTATGATGAAATTATTCTCGAAGTGGTGCAACCTAAATGAACTTAACCAAATAAAAAATTGGGTGTTGAAAAGAGTGTTAGAGTGAGTGTTCCTAAAATTAATCAACCAAAAAGAAATTGTTTACCTGATGATGAAGGATCAATTGTCTCAAAAAATTCTTTCAATAATTGCTGATAAAATTCGGAATCATCGAGAAGTTCAGGATCACCATCAGCATGTGTTTCCTGAGCACAATTAAGTTCAAAACTGTGATGTTCAAAACTGAAATGACAAAAAAAAACAAGGAGTATAACGAGGGGACGTGTAAAGTGAAAAAAAGGACTTGACAATATCACAACATCCCAATGTTACAAGACAAACTCAAGTACCTATATTGTAATTTTAAGTTATTACAAAATTAAACACAGACTTCTGTAATGTATAAGACTTACCGGTTCATTAGAGCTATCATTAACCTCGGCAACCTGGAGACATAAGCCATTAAGTGTCAATGACAAAGGGTTATAAATCAGCTTCTTACTGTTTTGAAACAACTAAGATTAAAACTGACTTACTGATCCAAATATTTTAATAGCTGATCTTCTCAGTTGCATCTGCTTGATCATTCTACTGGGATCTCTCATATAAGCAGCAACTTGATGGCTGATATCCTGCAACACGAAACAAATCAGGAGTAAAATAATTGGCTTGTCACATAGTAAAAATTCGGTCCAGTCACAGAACTTTACCTGATTAAAAGCATGCAATTTTCCTTTAATTGCAGCAGCACCAGTTGTCACTTGTGTCATCCTCTGCCATTTGTTGATTGACTTGTCCCTGAAAGTTGCCATACTGCAAGATACAATTGTGAATAGCATCAGCCAAGCAGACAGGGAAAAAGAATAGCGCATTTTTAAGATAGAAATGCAGCTAAAGTGCAAAAGCTGAGACATGGATAAGTTACAAGCATAATTGACACATATAAGGCTCATGAAACCTCTGTAGCACCAACGCTTTTGATAGAAACCGTATCTAGTGTCTGACACCGACACATGAGATTACATTCAATTATGCCATTTTTTTTCAAATTATTATCGGTGTCGGTGTCATGTCCGGTGCCCGTGCTTCATAGCATGAAACAAGAGATATAAGTATAAAAAATGCAATTTTTCAAGAAAATGAATGCCTATCACAAAATAGGGAAGTTAGAAGGTTATAAAAATACCTGTTGTGCATCCAAGAAATCTGTGACCACTCTTGATCAAGATTGTCATCCAAGTTGTTAGAAACTTCTAAATCTATTGATGACCTTTCTGAACCTTCATTAAAAGAAACAGAAATTTGGTTACTTTGGAAGTTAAAAGTCACACATTAGAACTTCATCATCTCCAGCACAAATCAATGTTTACAACAAAGTTATCTTAGTGTTTATTAAAACAAAGGAAATTTTGGTTACTTTTGAAGAGTAAAGTCATTAGAACATTATCATATCCGGCAAAAATCAATGTTTTCAACAATGTTGTCTTAGAGTTATTAAAAGAAAGTTTATTAACTTTGGAATTTGAAAGTAACATTAGAACAATAACATCTATAGCACAAATCAGTGTTTTTTTAACAAAATTGTCTTAGAGAGGACAAAGGCAAGTTTGGAGAGTGTTATTACCAGGTGCGCAAACAGAATTAGAGAGACGAAGGGGAAGTTTGGAGAGTGTTATTTTTATTTGTGACAACAGATAATAAAAAGAAGGAAAATAGACACAGAATGCATCATAGTTTGAGCTAATATTAACTAGTGGCAAACAAACAGTTGGCCAGTTCTCGACTCCCCCATACAACTAATATATGAATCCTCACCTCAGCAGCATTTAAGGCATTGAGATTTGAGAAACTGACTTAAACTTGCAATATATCTAAAATGAATTAAAAGATTACTTAAAGCTAGAAGACTTTGGTGGACTCTTCGTGTTAGGTTTCATATTTCTCCATCTGCTTTCAATCACAGTAAAGAGAAATATTTGGGCCAAGAATGGAAAATAATCTACCAATTGGACGAGCCCCTTCCTATAATGATTGTAAAGAAGTAAATGGTATAGATTAACCATATAGACAGATAACCTTTCCTATAATAGTTCTTCCCTGACAAAAAAATCATAATTTTCAACTTATGACAGGCTCGTGACATAAACCCAACTTTTCCTTCTCTCCATTCTTACGACCCTTCTCAGCTAAAATAACAAATGGGCCCTATTCACCATACTTCATAGATAAAGCTGGCTAAACAGTATGATATATCTATGACAAAAGAAACATGTTGACATCTCATGAAAATCTTCAAAATGGGTAAGTTGCTGTATGCTTCTAGTACATGACACCAAAATAGAAGCAAAGCATGGTCCATATTATAACAGCTATATAAAAGGGGGGAAAACATAAATCCCTTCCACATTCCTAAAGCAACTGTGGTACGAGTATTGCCATTGCTTACACAGAATAATCTCTAGATAACTCTCAATAGTAACTACAAAGTACAAAGACATGGCACAAACATAAAAGACAGAGATTGGGAAATAAGAACATGAAGAACACTCACCATTACTGGCTTGAGCAACTGATGGATTCTTTGCAATCAGAGCCTGGAACACGAAAAAAAATCAATGAATAATGAATCTTTTACATATGCAGAGAACATATTAATGTCAATAAAACAAAATACTGACTTCATAGTCTTCATATGACATGACATGGACCTGGTTTGGATGAATTTCTAGCTTATGGTAGCTTCTCAGTTAGAATAAGTTTATGGTTCTTCACTTACAAAAAATATCTTATAAGGTCATAGATGTTAGGATTGAAATTAAAAGAGAGCTTTAGAAAAAGTTGAAATGCAATAGTTCATTCAACTTGGACAAGAAGCTATTTTCAAAATAACTCTGTTATTGCACGATTTTATCATATTTATTAGAGATTCAGAAAAAATTGAGACGCAATAGCTCATGCAACTTAGATGAGAAGCTATTTCTAAATGACTCAGTTATTGTAAGATTATTATCATATTTATCATTTCAAAGGTGTTTGTTGAGAACTTCATCCAAACTAGCTCATAGAGAAACATAGAAATGAAACAACATTCAACCATTCTTTTATTTAGATTTTGACACAACCCACACCTCTTGAAGTTCCAATATAGAATCCAAAGTCTCCTTAGAAGAAGTTACCAAATCTTCATATGCGCCTCTAACTGTCTCGTCTGATTCACAAAATGATTCTTTTATTGATTCCTGCAGAAAATTAACCATGTTTGGCCATGACAATTAGATGGATAAAATAGTAAATCCCATTGAATCACAAAAGTGGGGAAGGAAAATACCTGGGGTAGCCTATTTGAATTTGAGAATGGCTTCTGAAGTAAGAATCTAAGCTCAAGAATTTTGTACCAGAGGGCCTTCAGTCAAAACAAATTTTGATATTATTATAAACTCGATTTTTTTACAGAAATTATAAACTCGCAATAGAAACCACAAAAATAATACTAAAGCAGCCATAAAAGCTACAATTGACAACATCTATATCTGAGTTAAAAATTCATAAACAGAAGATTAAATAAGTGACAAAAAAACTCCAAACACAAAAGTCTACTCCATAATGAAACAGAAAGCACACCTTCTGGCTTTTCACAGCTTGTCCTTTCAGGAGATCTTCATCCTTATGATGCTTCAAGTTCTTCAAAGTGTTTCTGAGGTCAAAAAGATAAACTTCTCATATTTAAGAATCTACGAAATCTCATAGATTAAGCAAAGGAAATAATACAATAAGTTCACTGTAACCCAATTCCTCTATAACAACAGCTAGTAGTATTATTCATAAGCCATCAGGTTATATGTAGACCAGATTTCTCATATTAACATACTGCATGGCAACCACTGTATCATTCCATATTAATGTGAAAGCACCATCATGCGGATATTATGCAATGCTCAATGTTAACAGAAGCAAGGACTCTCTGTCAAAAAGGACAGTCTTATTGATAAATGATACGAGACAACAACAAAAATAATAAACTAAATTGGTACTAATTAGATAGTCCAAGGGTATGATTTAAATTAGATTAGTGCCTAGTGGTAGGAGAAAAAGAAACAAATTAACTTATGCAGAGTATTTAAGAAAAAATATATATTTAATGCAAATTAAACTTTTGCTGAACACAAATAGAACCAGTAAAACAAGTAAAACTTAAACCAGGGACAAAGTCTTCAACTGAAACAAGTCCAAAATATACAATAACATAATTCTTAAACTTTGAATCTAGCAATAAAGCAAAATCAAGTAGTAGAAAGCTCCCACCATGACAAGGCAAGGAAGGGTTGGACCCATTATGGGTCTATTGTAGGGTATGAACCCCTTACACAAACATGCATGGACACCAAACAGCAACACTGATAGTGACACGTAAACACTGTTAATAATTTAAGAAAATGGAATTGATTGGATGTAACCATATAAGTTGTATCAGACACCAACAAGTCTCGAACAGACACCAAACACTCCCTTAATCTAAATTGCAGAGCTACATACAATGTATGTAGCTCTGGAGCATTGATACTTGTAAAATGGTGAAGTGCCCGTACCGAGCACGTACTAGTATTTGCAAATGCAACTATGAATCTAGTAATAGCTAGCTATGAAGCACCAACACTTCGTTTCAAAAGCAATTTTCGGTGTCTGACATGTGTCAGTGTCCGAAACCAATGCATGAGGTTACATTCAATCACTTCCATTTTCATAAATTACAGTGTGTACATGTTAGTGTGCAATTTTGTGTCATTTTCAGTGTTTCAAAGCTAGCAAACAACAATAACAACCAAGTCTTATCCCACTAAGTGGGGTCAACCACATGGATTAAAACAACGCCATAATTACCTATCATATAACATATCTCTATCTATCTAACTCATTAATCTCTAAATCTTTCTTAATAGTTTTTCTAGGATCTTCCTCTGGCTCTAGTGATTTGACTACCCTCCATCTGATCTACTCTCCTTACTACAGAATCCACAAATCTTCTATCTACATGCCCAAACCACCTAAGCCTAGTTTCCACCATCTTTTCTATTGTACACGCTACCCAAACTCTCTCTAATGTTCTCATTTCTACTCTTATCCCCACATAATCTTACTACACATACAACGCAATATTTTCATCTCTGCTACACTTAACTTATTTCAATGAGGGTTCTTTACAACCCACCACTTAGTCTCATACAATACAACATTAAAATGACATCTAAAAACAAACAAAAAACATATAAAATGAAAACTCACAACTCTTGCTCCTGGTGATGAAGATCCATATACTCTTTCTCAAGTTGTTCCATTTCATCATCTTTCCATCCACTTTCCTCTTGTCCATCATCTTCTTCTGCTTCTTCCTCCTCCTCCAACTCGCTATCATCATTAACCTACACCATCACAAAAATCAAAATTCAAAAAAAAAAAACAACGAAACAACAAAAAAATTGGAACAGTGAATGAATTGCTACCTCGTTATAGGACATATCATCATCATCATCGTATTCATCAAAATCACTGTCACTTTTTTGCATTTTTTTAGATTTCTTTGCAGAACTACCCATTTTTGTAAAACCAAAACTCAATTTTTTTTTTATGAATAAAAAAGAAAATTGTAGTGCTACCACAATGTGGAGGTTCAGGGGAAAGCTTATCAAAACAGAGAGGCGTGGCTGCAACGGAAGGGAGAGGGAGACAAGGGTTTTAGGAGTATACTCCTACTATTTAATTTTTAAATTTTTAAATTATTAAGCGTTTTTGTTGAAAATATGTTTTTTTTTTTACGAGATTTGAAAATAAGTTGTGTTTTAACTTTTTAATTCGATTTTAATATTGAAATAAAAAATGATTGTCCCGAAAAAGAAAAGAAAAATGTGTCGATCTATTTAACTCAAATCGTATTAGTTTAGTTTGCTTCAAATTTTATTTTAAAAACTTAATCAAAACAAAACAAGCCACCTGATTTTTTTTGTAACCTCAAAACTAAACCTAAACCAAATCACATCTCGAACACCCTAAACAAAATTTCAGTTTTTGTCTTGTCTCTTGTCTCTAATTTGTCATGTTTCTGAAACAGTTTTACAAATTAAACACTGTACAACTGGAGTTGTCATATCATGTCATTTATTTTCTAACATATCAACACATCTTGTGTCTTGTGGACTCATTTAATTAAAAATGATTTATTTGGTTACTTTGTCTCTTTATTACGAACTTATAGTTTACTTTTATTAGTCTATAGTTTTTCATTAACTTATAGCATGTGTTTTTAGAGAATTAACTTATAGCATTTGTTTATATGTTAATTCAAGTAGTTTATAACGTAGCATTATTTATTCCAATTTTAACCTTGTAATCTTAATTGAAAACCAAATATTAATTTAATATTTCTTTTTTTTTTAAATAATGTCATTTCTAAGTTCAGGAGCACAATTATTATGAATCTTAAGGGTGACATTAGAGGTAGCATTAATTTTGGTTCCTCAATATGCATATTCAATAACAGTCAAAGGTGAAGTATGAATTTGTCGACGGTTAGATGTAAACTATGAAGTTATCGAATTTGGTTGATTAGAGGGGCATATGGATAAAGAGGTGAAGTTCATTGAATAATCGATCCAATTGCAATTGTAGCGCATGGTACAATAATAATTCTTTTGAACTTTTAGTTGTTGTTAAACGAATCTCATTAAGAATGACATACAACTTGGGTTTTTAGCTAGACTAGAAGCAATCTCAATAAAGCATGATTAGAAAATTTCAAGGTTTTTGGATAATTTGATGATGTGGATAAGACATTGACAACTTAGAACATGAATATCGACTAAACTCAAGAAGTGGTTTTACAGATTCCAAGATTTTTTGTCATAGAATTTTGTATAATTTGTATGGAATGGGAGTATCTAAACTCTCAAGAGTGTCCCGCCAAGGCAACCACTCTTTTGCCAGCCAGTGCTAACTTCCTATTTTAATTAATAGGTGCATCAGAGTATCACAAGGTATCTCAAGGGTATTTTATTATTGCAATGGTACTCATGTTGTTGAGACTCTCTCACTTCCATGGTTGTCTCTCCCTCTATGTTTCTTTCTCCCTCTCTCTTTAAGATCTACCATCATCAAAGAAAGAAAACGTAATTCATTACGTAAAACAAGATTAAGACGAACGACAACGTAATGGTTTACGAGATTTGGACGGGATGGTGGTGATGGAGATAGCAAGGACGATGAGATGACGTGGGTGGCGATAGAAGTTAGGTGGTGATAGAGATAGCAAGGGCAACCAGATAAGAAAGAAGGACGGTGATGGTGGTGAGTTGGTCAGAGAAGAAGATAAGGTGGTGGGGGTGTGACTGGAGAAGAACAGGAGGCATAGTGGGCAGAGAAGATGAGGTGGGGTGGTGGGGAGGACGTTGATGGTGAGGAGGATGATATGTTATGGTGGCGTTACATCTGAGGGCGAAGGTGGGGGTGGTGAGTGTAACATCCGAGACAACTTTAAGCATTGTTGACTAAACCTACAAACCAACACGTGTCTTTTCAGCGTCTTTGTCTTCACTGTAACAACCCGTTATCCCAAACTTAATAATAATAATAATAAATAATAAATAATCAGAGTTAAACACGAACAGGCATGTAACACTACTTTTCAAAATTTCTTAAATAGGATAAAATACTATTTAATTAAAACAACTTGATAAAATATCAAAACTTAACAGCGGAATAGTTTTCAGATCATTAGCATCGTAAACATCCAACAACAATTTATGGCACGAAAGACCTCAACATAAAGTCAACAACATTGTTCAAATAACAATAAAAAGGCTCCACAACATAATTTCAAAATTGATACATAAGAAATGAAAATAAATATAACTAATTCTCATCTCGTACGTATCAGAGCCCTAGACAGTTGAGCCACCACACCTACTACTGGAATCACCTACACATTACCCACGGTCGAGGCAACATTCAAACAGAAGGGTAGATATAAAAGTCATCAATTGAATCTAACACCCTATTATAATAAACGTTTCAATATTTAAATATATTTCATGTTCACATCAAATTCATCATAATCAGCTTCAATCAATTACATAGAAAGTATCATTCAATCACCGACAATGATTCATGCAGTGACATGACAATACCACTAAGACTCCTCGACAAATGTAACTAGACACATGCATGTGGTACCATTTTACAGGACATAAGTCCTCACCG
>Ga0315914_1003376_pt1 | contig 24272 bp, 8 predicted proteins | sample MpolenodulesMG_FD_203920 | JGI IMG/M metagenome (GOLD analysis project Ga0315914, IMG submission 203920) | Medicago polymorpha root nodule microbial communities from Los Angeles, California, United States - elongated nodules | ecosystem: Host-associated > Plants > Roots > Nodule | place: USA... | reverse complement strand
TAAAGTCAGGCGACTTGTTTGCAAGATCAACGATTCTTTCTTGAATAGGGAGAATCTTTGCTTGAGCAGTAGTGTCAGGCAACTTGTTTGCAAGATCAAGGACTCTTTCCTGAAAAGGGAGAATGTTTGCTTGAGCAGCAGAGTCAGACGACTTGTTTGCAAGATCAACGACTCTTTCCTGAAAAATATTCCAAAACTTCTAAGCCCACTGAACAAGAATATAAATATAAACAAAGAATTTACCGGTATTCCATAATATATGTTGTTTGCTTTCTTTTATGAAATGTTTATTTCTTAGTACTTATTTCTAAAATCACTGTTTAAAATTGTTCCATATTTAAACTCCTAAAAATGAGGGAAAAGAAAATGCTATTCTAGCCTTTTCTTGGTTAGAACATTGGATAAATACACATGTGATATAATATTTTGCATATTCAAGCATATGTTACCATTTGACAGTATATAGAGTAAGTAATATGATTATGAAGAGTTGTGTGTGTTAGGGGTTGAGATGGTTGAGATGGAAGAAATTTAAAGAACAACTAGTTATTTGACATACTTTTCGCTCAGTTACATATCGTAAGAATTATAATATGAGAATTATTGGCTTTATCTCATTTGCATTGAGAGAGTACATATATATACACACTTAAGCCGTGTGTGCCAAGTTACAAATTAATGCTAATTAACTAATAAATAATTGTTTCTTGAGGCATAAGATCTTTGAGGTCCAAGATCCATAAGATGCAAGTTCCTTTAGGTCTAAGTTTCTTAATGGTAATTATTCTAACACACCCCATAGTCGAAACGGGAGGTGAGCGATTGTTAAGATTATCTCGAAAATCTTAGGGTTGTGTTAATGTGAGTGCATGAACAATAAAAATAAAAATAAAAATAACACCAGAGTGCGTAAGATCATTATTAATAGGTCTTGAAACACAAAGCACACACTTTTAATATGATAATATGAAAAGAACAAAAGCACTACATTTTGGCTTTTACTTTTACTTGCCAAATTGTGATCATCCTTCTTCCTCATGTCATCTTCTTTACACTATAGAAAAAGTGCAAATCAATTATGTTAAATTCTTAAAATAATTACTTCCTAAAACATGGAGGCATCTTATAATTCCTTAAGGCTTTGTTTGCGAGTTTGAAGGGGAAGGGAATGAAAGGATTTGTATGGTGAGAAATATAGGGAAAAATTGAGAAATCTTTCACATTTTTTGAAAGAGTATTTTTTTAGAGAGTAGTAAATTAATTTTATGATTAACATATTTTTAATTTTAAGAATATTATTACAACATAGATTAAATTTGAAGAATTATTTCTTCCACTTAGTTCTTCCTTTTTTCCAAACCCTTCATTCCCTTCCCATCCAAACTCGCAAACAAAGCCTAAATATATATATATATATATATATATATATATATATATATATATATAAATTAATATTCATAATAGATTATCATTTCTCGATCTCGTTTAAATTATAAATTTAATTTCAAAATGGTGTATATCATATCTTTATACTTTTAAAATAACATAAATGTCATAAGAGAGAAATAACCAAAAATAAAAACACGTATGTAGCTTACTTTCATCAGCTTGACTCGAAGTGCTATATCGCGTATCGTCTTAGTCGGTATCTTCCTTGCTATCATTGCATAGAGTTTTGGACCAGAATATGATGCAAACCTACAAGCAAAAACAATAAATATATCTCAAATTTCCAAACCATCATCTTCGTTACTCTAACTAAATATAAACCGTGTCTTTTTTCTATTCTGTATGTGGTGGAAAAAGACCATTATCGTTAAACAAAGCGAAGAAGAGGTTAGAAAGAAAATTAACTTACGTAGCTAGTCCTTGTTGAAGAGTGAGTTGTTCTTCAAGGTTCCAGTCTAAAGAAATATAAGTCTTGTATTTTAAAGCAAGTGTGATGGTGGTCACGGTGTGGGTGTGCGGTAGGTGACGTTTCCGTTCCAAATGGATGTTAGCCATTTTTCTTGCTTGCTGCCTTTAACAAGGGTTTATAGAAACGATGCAAAAGGAAAATTCTTGTGATTGGGCTTTTATAGAAAGAAAAAAAATTGGGCAAGGGATTTTAAATCCCGTGTAACAAACTATTCCGTAACTATAACTTTATTTTTATTTTAAAATATTAAGATAAATATGTTTTTTGTCCTTATAATTATATCAACTTTTCGTTTTAATCCCATCAAAAAGTTTCTTCGACTTTAAGTCTCCAAAAAGTTTTCCATGTTCACTTTTGGCTTCTCCTTTTAAGTAAACTCATATGTTTATGATATTATAAGAATCTATCTCAAACAAAAATTAGAATTTTTTCACAAAACATGAATTAAATATGAACTTTTATATTTTTGGTTGTTAAAAATTCATATTTAGTTCATATTTTGTTAAAAAGAGAAATTTTTTACACAATTTCATTAAAATATACAAATGTTAATCATGAGTTGACTTAAAAATAAAGATCAAAAGTGGTGATTGAAAATTTTATAAGGATTAAAATTCAAAGAAAAATTTTAATGTGACTAAAACAAAAAGTTGGTATATTTATAGGGACCAAAAAACATATTTAATCCTAAAATATTTAACGAAAATTTTCCTGACTTTGCTTTCAAAGTATTTCTAAAACTTTTGCAAGCCAAAGAATATCAGTTTAGTTTTCCCCTCGACCGAAAAAAAATAAATAAATAAACATTAACCAAGTGATTGTATTTAATGGTTAATGAATTTTCCGAATCATTCGGAGATCTCAAGTGCGATTTTTGTCTTTTTTTTAAAGGTGGAGAAATCGAGTTTGATTCTTAGTGATAACAATTTTTGGTTAAAAATGATTTTTCATTGAAGCATGTTTCTCATAAAAACCGGAGGGTTAACTCAGAAAACAAGTAAAAAAAAAACATTGTGATAACACATGGCTATCCTCAAACAAAAAGTATATCACATCATATGGCATGGTTATCAAAATATATGAAACTGTCACTATATATACTAGCAAGAAGACGGTCACTCACGTGTCTGTCTTTCCGCTCTTTTGTTTTTTACAAGACCTTTCCGCTTTTTTTATTGCGCTAAAGTTTGAAAATCATAAATGGTATTTTTTTTATGACATTTTGATTTTGATTAAAACTAAAAATATGAATGTTTGTTGCATTCAAGTTATAAGAAACCACATTAACCATGATTATCTATTTCGATGACACCAAAAATATAAAAAAAAATATAATCTAATTTTTTTAATGACACCAACAACAACCTTTATTATAGAAAAAGTTGTTTAAAAGTATAATTGGGATAATGAAAAGTAAATATAAATATAATCATCTAGTTTGTTACACTTTTCACTTTAAATTAATATAGTCATCTGTTTTCTTTACTAGATAATTGTGTAATTCCTTGTTATATGATCACAGAAGACTTTTTGTCAAAAAAAAATAAATTATAAAAGACATTAATTTATAGCGAGGATTAATCTTTCATTATTTTTTTTAAGAAGTATTAATCTTTCATTATTAATTTTTAAAAAAGGATTAATCTACTTTTAAAAAAAAATAGATGTTGGTTTATTTAAAAATGATTAAGGTGGGAACAATAGTAAGAAATTGGTGTAAATACAAGCTAACGTAATTACATGTGTTTTTTTAGTATAAGATGGAAGAAACTTTTAAGGAAACAATATTTGAAAAGATGAAAGTGGGTGTAAATTAGTGAGGTAAGTGTAAACAATTTGATAAAACGTATAAAATTGAGTGTAAATAATCAAGTGAGTGTAGGTTGCTAACCAGGAGCGGACTCATATTGGGTTTATGTGGAGCTATAGCTCCACATGCTTTTCCCTTTTTTTTATAATAGATAAAACACAGCAGTATGATAAGTCAATAATTAGTGTTTTTATGTGTTTATTTTAGTTTATTTTATTTAGATTTTATGTGTTTTTATTCACTTTCAAGAGCTTTGTTACTTCAATTGCTTGTTATTTAATTTCAGGAACAAATATGGTGAAAGATTGAGTCTTGGAGAAAAGAAAGGGTTTTGGAGCATGATTAAAGGATGGAAGGATCTAGAGCATGATGTGGAGTTGATTGAAGACAAAAATATAAAGATCCTATGCAAAAATATCAGGCATGGCCGTTCTTGACAATGGCGTGGCCGTGCCTCCTAGCTATTCAAGAAGGCCATTTTCCATAGAGACTGGCACAGTCCGTGCTTGCAGGCACATGGTCGTGCTCAATGACAGCTCCCCTTTTGCTGCTTTTGTTTTACAAGACTGGCACGGCCCATCCCAAGCTAGGCACGGCAGTGCCAAGGTGTCAGGTTGTTATTTGTTATGTTTTTGACCTAAAAGCCCATGGATTTCCTTGTATAACATTCTAGTGATTGATTTCTTAGGGCTTAAGTCAGTTTTAGGCTATTAATAGAACAGCCACCAGACATATCTCATCACCTTTTGTTCTTGGAAATTTTATGTGACAACTATTTCCATTAATAAAAGTTCTTACTTTATATTATTCTTGTAATTTACTTTAATGTTCTTCTTCTTCTTAATCTCTATGTCTACAATGAACATGAGTGAGTAGACTTCTTTGTCTTGGGATTGTTGGATGAGTCTAATGATCTAATCCCTATCAAACCAAACCTACAACCCTAATTTTATGTAAATCTATTTTCTAATCTAATTTCATCATTTTCAAATGAAATAACAAGTATTAAACGAAGGACCGAAGGTGAAGTTTAATAGTTGTTATTTCATCATCTCAAATATTAAACGAAGGATCGAAAGATGAAATTTGATATTGGAACAAATGAAATTAGACAAAGCTTACGAAACATGAGAATAGTCTAGTAAACTTTGACACCTTAAAGTTTCGTTCTTAAAGGGTTTCAATAACGATCAATCATGAGAATAGTCGTGGTTGTTATTGAAATACATTCATTGAGACCGAAAGGAGATATGAAAAGTCTCAGAGAAGCTTGTCTTTAGAAAATAGATCCAACATAAGATTTAGGTTTAGGGTTTGGTTTGTGGAAGTTTTGTTATTAAGATGAACCAGTAATCCCAAGACATTTTTTATAATTATTAATTTTCAATCAACAAAAACCCCAACTTTTAAAACCTTTTACTACTTCGGTAAAACCGTGCACTTGCAGATTTTACACATCACAGTAGAATATTGAACTTTTACAATGTGTTTCATGCTTGAGTCCTGCAAAGTCATTTGCAGCTTTTGATGTAAACAAATTATTGAGGATGACTGAGTTTTATCCAAATGATTTTATAGATGTGTCAAAAGTGATGTTATGCACTCAACTTAAGAATTATGTTACACATGTTCGATCTGACTCAAAATTTGCTAAGTTGAAAGAACTTTCAGATCTTTGTGCAAAACTTGTGGAAACAAATAAGTGCAACACATTTGCTATGGTTTATAAAGTTTTGAAGTTGGATTTTCTCTTGCCGGTAGCAACTGCAAGTGTTGAACGTGTTTTTTCATATATGAAAGTTGTGAATAGTAACCTATGTAACAAAATGAGTGATCAATGGCTACATGACCGTCTTGTAACTTATATAGAAAGAGATGTTCTTTTAACAATTAGCAACGATGTCATTTTAGCTCATTTTCAACAAATGGATGGAAGATGATTTTCATTGTAATGTATTGTATCAAACAATATTATTTCTTATTTTTAATATAGTTTGCATTTGTTTTTTTTTAATTTTAGCTCCACATGTACCTAAAGTCTGGATCCACCCCTGTTGCTAACTTAAACCTTAATAATTTTAAGTGTCTGTAAATTAGCAGCCCCCATATATATATAATGAATTTTTTCTTTTGATTAAATGAATGATATTCGTTCTTTCAAATTGGTATATTATATCTTAACCAAAAACAAATTCATTATCGCTAAGCGCGAAAAGTATAAATCTATAAACAAAATCACAACATTCAAGTTAATAGTATAAAACGGTAAAATGACTTCAAATATGATAAAATAAATCAAAGTGACTTGAATATTCATGTTTTTATATTTGTTAGGGGTGTACAAAGAACGAGTCAAGCCGGATTGTAGAGACTCAAACCCAACCCTAACATTAGTTTGGACCAACTTTTAGACTCGAACCCGACCCTAAATCCAATCAAACTCGATGAGGTTCAGGTCCAATAAAGAAGGGACAGTACCAAGACAAGACCGAGTCTGGTCCCAAGACAAATTATCAATACATAAAAAAATTGAAAAATAGTTGAACAACAATTTTCTTAATCATATGATAAGACAACATCAATATTGATTTCAATAGCTATATAAAGTTCTAGTAAAAAAAAAAATACCATAATTACACGACGAGGCCTACATTACCCCTTAATGAATTTGGGGTAATTTACCTCAAATCATAAATATGATTCGATTCTGGTACAAACGACATGGAAATCACATGTTGAATGAAGGAGATGAAATTTTTTGATTTTCTTGATATGAAAATGGTAACTAATTATAAGAAGAAGAAAAAAACACATTACCTCTTGATAAATTGAGGGTAATTTACCACTAATGACAAGTAAGTTTTGATTATTGAACGAAGGATATGAAAATCACATGTTAAACGAATGAGATGAAGAAATATAATGTTCTTAAAATGAAAATGGTAACTAATTTTAAAAATGAATATGAATAAAAGAGGATATTTTTTTATATGGGAAAATTGCCCCCAATTCATCAAGGGGTAATATAGAAAAAAACTCAATTTATACCCAATGAAAGAATCATTCCAAATTATATGAGGACCTCTGAGACAAGGCTCTAAACCAAAATGGTAATTCTATTTGTTGATTTTAACACCTGTATGTGCGAATTTGTGACCATGAATCAATGAATTAGCAAGTAGCAAAATGGAATCTTACATTTCCAAGCGCAAACTTGATATTTGTTATGCTGATGTGTGTGGCTCTACATAAAATAAAGGTGAAATACATCTTAGAGTCCTTTAAATTTAAGGTTTGTATCTGATTAGTCATTTTATTTTATTTTTTTTGTTTTAGTTTCAAATGTGTCCTTTGTGTTGTTAATAGTGTGCATCGTTACTCTTCTGGTGGAGTTAAGATCCTCTTCATTTATTATTCTCTCCATTTCATCCATTTGGAGAGATATAGACACACACAAAATTTCGAAAAACTAAAAAGTAATCAATGATGGTGGGACCCACTTAATAGTAAGACCCACTATCTATTTTATGTGTCTATCTCTCTCCAAATTGTATCCTCCATTTATTATACCAAACGGAGAGGATCTTTACCCCTTTTGGTGGGGAGGCACTTCAGTGACATTGAAGAAATAATGGTAGGTGACATTCACCAATCAGGGACTTCCCCGTGGCATCTTGTTATTAAAAAAATAAAAAAACAACAAAAGCCAATTTAAATGAAACAGAACCAAACGGAACTCACAAACACAATTCTCCTCCTTCTTTCTCCTTTGCCTCGTCTACCCAAAATCCACTACCACCACCACCGGTTTTCTTCGTTGTCCGCCGCAATAACCTTCAACCACCACCCTCCGTCGCACCGTCGAACATCAATCTGTCACAGGCCGCCGGAGATTCATATATCTCCTTCTCAATCTCATATTCATGGAATTCTTATTGTTGAATAAGATTTTTAGCTTGTTAAGATGAATTTTGGTGTGTCAAGGGTTGCAGGAGGGTTGGATCTGTTTAAAGGATCAGATTAAATTTGTTATGTGTATATGAAACTGGATCGATAGAATCCTTCTCAATGTGTATGTGAAATTAAGTTTTATCCATCAATGATATCATTTTTTTTCAATTTATTTTTGTTTAGTATTCTTATTTTTTCAATTACGTGAAAGTGTAATTCTTGCTAAGCAATTCGTTCTAGACTCGGCTCTCCGGATTTTTTCCTTCATATGCATATTTTTCCCCTTTCTTCCATAGTCCTTCCTTACAACGATCAAACCGACATGATGATACACTACCGTCTTTGTTCTTGTTTGTAAAACGTATTCTAACTCTGAAGCCTTCACGAAAACCATAAGCAAAGCCAAAAATGGTTAGCCTCTTCCATAGTAACAAATTCCATTCCATGTTTTGGCTTCCAATCAACATTTGAAGATGTTATGTTTGATTAAACTACCCAAACGAAGGAACCTAACAAGTAATAAAAGAGGTAAGACATAAAAAAAATAGAAATTTATATCTCTTATAATAGTATAATCATAATGTATTGCTATTAAACAGAGCATGCATACTGCTTAAAAAAACAGAGCATATATACCCTTGTGCAATAGGTTTACTTCAATCCTAAAATAAACCCTAAATCTCCTTAAACCTAATCCTAATGAATTGAAATTAGTTCAAAAGGTTTGTTTTCTTTCCCTAATCAAGTGTAGTTATTCACTATTTTAATCTTGATTGTGATTTTGGTTTGTTCTCATTACCATAACCACTACAAAAGATGGAAGAAAAAAAAGATAAGAAAAAAACAGACAAACCTTATGATGATGGATTATGAGGCGACGGCATGGCGGAGGTGGTCATTGGCAGCGAACGGCGACGAAAACTAGTGGGGGTCGATTTGTGTTTGAAGTGGCAAGGGAGAAAGTGAAAGCGCGGTATGTATTCTGAGGTTCGCGTTGTTTGTTTTTCATTTTTTTTTTTGAAAGAAAAATATGATTGTTTGTTTTTCATTTAAACTGGTTTTTTTTGTTTTATTTTTTATTTTAATAACAAGGTACCACAAGGCAGTCCCTGATTGGTGAAAGGGAGAAAGAAGGAGGAGAGTTGTGTTTGTGAATTCCGTTTGGTTCTGTTTCATTTAAATTGGCTTTTGTTGTTTTTTTATTTTTTTAATAACAAGGTGCCACGTGGCAGTCCCTGATTGGTGAATGTCACCTACCATTATTTCTTCAATGTCACTGAAGTGCCTCCCCTTCTTTTTCTTCTTTTTTTTTTGATGAAAGTGCCTCCCCTTCTAGTGAGTATCAGTTTTTTTGTGGTGGCCGGGGTTCGAACCCCGAACCTTGCATATATTATGTATTGTCCATATCAACTGAGTTAATCTCACAAGTACAGGTGAGTATCAGTTTAAAAAATGTGGATGTGTCCGTTAATTTGCTATATAACTATCTCACACTAAATATTTGCTCAACTCCTTGTAGGAATTCATCTACTGCCAGAAATAATCCCTAGTAAAGTATGAATGTCAAGCATCTTCTTTTGGATTAGAAAAGAAGGATAGTTCTCCTTATTGTTATCATATAAGTCATTATATATTCCTCAGTCTCCAATTTTGATGAAGTATATTCTTCATTTGAGCCAGCTACATTGTTCTTCCTTTTTTCCCCAATTATGACAGACCCGTCAAATTTGTTAAATGGAGATTCACTATAAGAGTGACTATGCACACTATTACTGACATAAAGGACTAAACTAAAACTAAAAAAAAATTATAAGGATCGATATGATACAAATGTTAAATTTGAATGACCCCGAGATGCATTTGACAGAAAATAAAGCATCACAACACACAGTACACGTATAAACATCAAACTCTTAGCATGGACCTAAAGAATGTAAAACTACAATCATAAATTAGAAAGTGTGAGTCTTCATTTTAAAGGGTGGAGTCGAGTGTGAGTGTTACAAAGTAATATATAAAATAATATCAAAAATATGTCATTGTCCTCAAACTAAATTAAGAAGGTCCCCGTGAGTTTAGCTCAGTTGGTAAGGACAATGCATAATATATGCAAGGTCTGAGATTCGAACCCCGGACGCCACCAAAAAACTAAATTAAGAAGGGACAAGTAAGCCGAACTTGTTTCATGTTTCAGTTGAGTCCTTATCCTGACCATTAGTTTTGTCCCTATTTATTTTTATCATGACCATGTCAATCTTGACCCATTGCGTTTAGATCGTGGCAGGTTGCAAGAATGAGTCGGGTTTTGTACAATCCAACATATGCAACGTTGAAGACCTGGTCATTTGATTGAATATGCAATTAATTGAAGTTGACCTGTCAATCTGAACGAAACAAATGCCGCACAAATATTAGAAATCAAACAAAGTCACCCCAAGATGACGAACAAAACAACTCTGCACTGACAAGACAAAATCTCGAAAGAAAAATCTAGATCAATGTAAAACCATAGGGAAGAAGGATGAAAAGGGTAATTCCAGGTTAAAAAAATTGTCCAAAACCACCCATTCAATGGAGAACATAAAAAGAAGGAGGTTGAATGTGTTTACAAAATATACAATTTTGCCGGTACAGGAGAACACATTAATTGAAAATTCCGGGGATAACCTTAGAGTTGTAGTTTCATAGATCAAAAGAAAGTATTTAGAGGTTATTGCTCGTGCGATACTAAAGTCCTTCAACAACTAATATTGTTTTAAGGAAACAAAGAGGATTGAATATACATAGATTAATTCAAATATTAAACAGGAAACCTTGTAAGGCTCATTGACAACCAATCACCGGCTAACAATGCATTAATGAGTGTCACCTGCAAGGCGTGTGTGTGAACTGAAAATCTCTATAAAATCCTAGTTTCACCCGGAAGTGAGGAATCCAAATTTTGACTGCTCTAAGGCATAAGGTGTGAACCATGAACTCTAAGGAGGCAATTTTGAAGGCTTGGAAACAAGTTGCAAGATATGTGATCTACGAGTCCTTTTCTTAACGCAATTCAAACAATGTTTATTTGTAATATCTTGTAATTAATTATTTTCAACTTATGATCAATTCTAGGTTATAGCACGTTAATAACACTAGGTTTTGTAGCTTGATCTAGATATATTAAATGTTAAGGTAATTCACCTACACACAGGGTTTTGCTAGTAGTGCTTTGTTAATCTAACGTGCTTAAATTCTTGAATTTTGCTCTTTACCCAACAGTTTTTACTCATTCTCAACTGAAAAGACCAAAATGTCCCTGCATGAGTTAACTTCCACTAGTGTTAATTCTACGTGATGCCAAAGCTCATGGAGGTGTATCCGTATTTGGCGGAGTAGGTGAGCGTACTCGTGAGGGAAATGATCTTTATATGGAAATGAAAGAATCCGGAGTAATTAATGAAAAAAATATTGCGGAATCAAAAGTAGCTCTAGTCTACGGGCAAATGAATGAACCGCTCGGAGCTCGTATGAGAGTTGGTTTAACTGCCCTAACTATGGCAGAATATTTCCGAGATGTCAATGAACAGGACGTCCTTCTATTTATCGACAATATCTTCCGTTTTGTCCAAGCCGGAAGTCACGCTGAAAATTCACACTAAAAATCTCAGCTTGAGTTAACTCACGCCGGTTTCTGTCTCACTTTTCAATCACCAACTAACATTATTTCAACCAAAGTGGGACCCATATTAATTATTTATGACAAAAGTGGGATCCAATGATCCACATGACTACCAAAGTGGGACCCATATTAATTATTTATGACAAAAGTGGGATCCAATGATCCACATGACTTTGAATTGACAAAAAGCAGCACCATATGACTTTGAATTAAATTCAGCACTGCAGAAATGACAAAAAGAAAGCAACGTGAGTTATTAATTGATTATATTAGTTTCTAAAGTTGGAAGAAGAATTAATGTAACATCTTGTTTGCTTTCATCATGTGATGCGTCATGTGTGGTTTATTATACACAAGTACCTAACAAAGCAATCATGTGAACACATAAAGTTAGTATTTTGAACTAACCTGAGTTAACTCACGTGAGGTATAACACCTGGGTGAGTTAACTCATGTGGATTTTAACATCTGCGTTAGTTAACTCACGCAGGGGTAATTTTATCTTTTTAGTTGGGTGCAAGCAATTTCTGTTGAGTAAAGAGCAGAATTCTAAATTATTTTGAATTGACAAAAAGCAGCACCATATGACCTTTTTTTAGAGGGAAAATATGAAAATACCCTTTGCTTGATTTGTTTTTTCCTAACTTGGCCCACCCAACCCTTCACGTTCATATGTTAGATAACTAAACTTTTCATTCTCTTCTCACTCTCTCATTCTCTTGTTTGTTGCTATTGTTTGTTGATTGTTGGTAATTGAATTTTAAAATTGTAATCTTATTTATTTAATTGGCTTAATTGAATAGGATTATATGATTGGAGGACCATATAAGTTGGATTTTTCAACTTATGCATATGTCATGCCACTTTGTTAGTGTTTATTGAATTGTTCTTGTTTGCTACGAAGACATTTATTTTTATAATGTAGTTCCATTTAAGTTCAGTTTATGTTTAACTAAGAAGGATTTTTTTCAACTTATGCATGTTGTAGTTTATGTTTAATTACGAAGGCTTTTCTTTATACTTGTTACTTTCTTTTTTTTCCTTTTATGAACTTTTAATAATGCTCAATTTCTTTAATTTAGATTGTTATTGACTTATGGAATTATTTAATATTTTGAAGAATAAAAAAGTAAAGATGAAGAGTAGAAAAATTGATCATTTTTTGAAAAGAAAGTTTGTGGGAGTGAAAGAGCTGAGCAAGGAATAACTTATACATCTCAACATGTTAAAGTTTCAAGAATTGAAGTGATAACTTCTACATGACAAGGAACTAAGATCGTGTTTGGTTGCAACAAAGAGGGTTAAATTTTATTTCTTGATTGAACAATTTCGTGCTTAGGGTTCATTAAACATAAATTTTATGTTTATATATTAGAGTTAATTTTTTTGGCCCACCCCAAATATATTTTCTGGCTCCGCCACTGTTTGATGATATGATATTCAACGAAATATAGGGTTTCTATATTAAAGAGATACTTTGAACCATAACTACAATATGTCTAGTTTTTTAAACGACATGAACATAGAGCATAAATTGTTAGTCGGATTAGGACCTCGATGAACCTAACTAGAACATAAAGGGGATTCAGAAAATCTTAATTGCCTTCGTTATTCAGCAATAAAATATATTTTATTTTCAATTGCAAACTCAACTATTAGAATCTCCATATTTACTGTTCTTAATTAAATAATTAAAATTCCCGAGTAGGAAAAACAATCCATATGGAGTTTATCTTACTTAATGCTTTATTATTTGTGTGATTCAATACACTTGGTGAATTTATTATCAGTTACACAATTCGATCTCTTAAGTTTTTTCATCGTTTTGGTCATTTAATTTACTAATATTAAATATTTTGATCCTTTAAGTTACAAACTTTAAACATTTTAGTTTTATTTATCAGAGACCAAAATGTCTTAATATTTTAACTTAAGGGACCAAAGTGTCTAACATTCAAAACTTAAGGGATCACATTATATAACGATTGTAACCTTAGGATGAAAAATGAAATAAAATTGATTAAGGACCAAAGTGAAACTTAAAAATAAATCAATGAATCAAAAATATAATTTAATCAAAATAAAAAAAAAGAATATAATGAATAACATTGTCATTAAAAAGTCTTTTCCTAAAAAAAACAATAAACAACGCCATTAATAGGTCGTGAAATACATCAAACACTTAAAAGTAAAATGATAAAATCAATATCAAATGAACGAATAGCGTGCCATATGGTAGGGTCGTCAATCCTGGTAATCCGTATAACAGTCGTAAGGATTATTAGAGTGAGACCTTACATTCGCAGAGGGTATGTGGTGTACTTTTTCCCTTGAATTTTAGAAGTACCCCATATACTCTCTCTTAACTTAGTAGTTCTACAAGCAGGTAGTCTTATGTCGTCTACTTTACCAAAGGAAAAGAATAAAGTTTATAATGCAACATTCATCAAGTATCATCTGACTACTTGTTTCTCTCAGACACGTTGTTGAAAACAAAAAAAAAACTGAGCTTTTTCTCTCAGACACGTTGCTGAAAAAAACAAAAAAAAAAACTGAGCTTTTTCTCTCAAACACGTTGCTGGAAAAAGAAAAAAAAAAAAGGTGCTTGTTGTTGGAACAAAATGTGTTTAACATTACCCTTTAGAGTTTTGATGATAACAAGGTATTAAAAACTGTCAATTGGATATGCTAATATTTGTTCAAGTGTATAGGACCATAGACAAAAAAAAATTGTATCTTATAAGGTTCTGGAAGAACAAAAGAGAGCAATGAAATCAACAAAAAGGAAGCTAAAAGCATCTGAAGAAAAGAGGTTCTAAAGAAAAGCGCTCCTGAAGATGACGTCATCATCAGAAGCAAGTTCATCAGAAGCACATCCCCAGAAGCAGTTTTCGTCAGAGCATCTGAAGATCATCAGAGGCTGAGAGAATTAAAGCTTCAAAGGTTGTTAAATGATTTAATCACGCCTAAGCATTGCAGAAGACCAGAAGAGTGAAGCAACGACTATTCAAAGAATTTGAAAGCATTGGATGCTTGTTCTTTAAAGAGCGTTGACAAAGGACAATTGTACGAACTGTACAACCACTATCTCCACTACTCTGTTTTTGTCTCTGCAACAAGACAAGAATAACAACCATGCCTGCAACAATGTTCCTACAGACTTGGAATGGATTTGAAATTGATCATTCATAGGACAATAACCATATCAGGCAAAAGATCATTGGTGATTGATCAAAGCTTCAAACGACTCTTTTTTGATGCGCTGGCAATTTCACAACGTATCTCTCACACCTCTATATAAATGAGTGAAGACATGTTGTTTGAACATGCAGAAAGCAAGACTCATACAACAATTCAAAAAGCGCCAAAACTCTGAAGTTGTTCTGCATCAAAAGTTCACTTAGAATTTCTTAACAACTTCCATATCTTAGAAATTCTAGAGTCTTAAGAGTCTATATTTGATTTGTATTGTGAACACCACTGATTGTATATCAAGTGTTCAACACCAAACATTTTTCTTTGTAATTCTGTTTGATAAGAAGTCTCTTGCTTGTGTGCTTGAGCAAGGGAAGTCTCTTGATTTAGTTCAGGAGCATTTGAAGTCTCTTGCTTGTCTGCTTGAGCAAAAGAAGTCTCTTGCAGTTGTGTTTATGCAAAGGAAGTCTCTTGCTTGTGTGTTTGAGCAAAGGAAGTCTCTTGATTTAGTTCAGGAGCATAGGAAATCTCTTGCAGTTGTGCTTGAGTAATTTGAAGTCTCTTGCTACTTGTAGCAGTGAGCAATTGTAATCAGATATTACATTTTAGTGAACTCTCCTTGGAAGTGAAAGGGGGACAAGACTACTTCTGGTTTGTGGAAAGAACCTGTATAATTGCTTTGTGTCTTTCTTCTCTCTCTCTGTTTTATCCGCTGCATTTAGAATCTGAACATCACTTCAGAAGCTGAACTCTATATGCTTCTGATCAGTGATTTCAGTAGGAGAAAACGAAGAAAAAGCAAACACAATTCAACCCCCCCTTCTTGTGTTTTTTCTCACCTTCACTTTCCTCTCAGATGCGCACGCGCGCCGCTTGTGGTTCTTAAAACAGTTCCTTTTTGCACTGCTATGCACACCCAAGGCACGGAGGATGACACTTGGGGTTCACAACACCTATTTACAATGAGTTTTTGCTTATTTCTTCATATTTTTTAGTGTTTTCTTCCTTGAAAATTATGTTGGGACTTGGAAGAGAATTTCTCCACTTTGTTATGTCTTCAGAGGCCTCTCGAATATTCATTCATTGTCTTTCCAATTCTTCATCGCGTGCTTTGTTTCGCTGATTCGCATGATTTTGCAGTGGATTACTAAAAATACGCCTAAGACTTACTTGGTTTCGGGAAAACTAGAATTACATGACTCAATATGAAAACATTATAAAATATTCCTTAAACCATAGGCAATATGCTGAAAATAACGTAAGATGGTTTGTCATCACTCATCCTTTTCAACACTTCTCTTACCTTGTGCGCTTGAATCCGAAGATAGCAGTTATAGTTTTGATCCCCCTCTCTGTTGTCTAGCCAGTTATAGTATCGTAAGATCTCATGTATCCTTCATTAAATAAGTTGTGGAAATACTTCTTTCGTTTACCCTTTATACCTCTTTCCTAAACCAAAATTTTTCTCTCTTCATCTTTAATATACTTCACCTGATTCAGGTTTGTTGTCTTTCTTTCTTGTCCCTTAACAAGCTTATTTGTAGATTTGTCTCCCTTTTTGGTACGTAAAGATTGGTATAACCCGTCAAAAATTGAGTTTTTGCTTCGCTTACCGCCTTCTTGGTCTCTTTCGTATCTATCTTATATTTATTTTAAGTTTTGGCATTTTCACACCTTGACCAATCTTTAAAATATCTCTTGATTCGAAATTTACTCTGAACACCATCATTCCACCACCAAGATTTTTACCTCTAGGTCCAAAACATTTTGATTCTCCCAATGTATCTTTTTCTACTTTTTTAATCTCTCGTGTCATCTTGTCCCACATATTATTTGCGCTTCCTTGTGGTTGCCTAAAATTAACTTCCATCTAAGATTTTGTTTTAGAATATCCTTTGTTTTTCACCCTTAAAATGTCACTACTTGATTCGCGGAGCCCCATTGTAGATTCTTCTCTTCACACTCCTCTTAACCCTCACGTCCATGACTAATACTTTATGTTGGATAGTTAGTCTCTCTCCATGTATCACTTTACAATCCAAACAAATAATTTTATTTGATTTCATAATAAGAAAGAAATCTATCTGAGAACATGTCACCTCACTCTTGTAAGTGATAAGATGCTCATATTTTTTCCCTAAAACACGTATTAGTTATAGTAAGGTCAAAAGCTGACAAAAATCTAAAATGAATTTCTCCTCCACATTTATCTCCCCAAGACTATATCCCCATACAATCCCTCAACATCTCTCGAAACACAAACTTTATAATATCTATGTGGACGTTGCAGAATGACATACAGAAAACTTTTTTTATTCTAGTTTATCATAACAATCAAACTATATTATTATTATTTTTTTCTATTGTATCTCGCCTATTCTATAATAATAATAATAAAAAAAATCATTGTTTTTATTTAATCTAATAAACATACAGAAGAAAAAAAATGTTTACATCTGATATCCTCTGCGCATAACTGTGGAGATTATTCTCTCGAGTCTTGTGGGGCCCAAATAGGCGGCAAACTCTCCTTATGAGTTTTAACGTTGTTGCATGCTTAATGATGGATTCGAACACAAAATCTTGGCTAAATGTTCTTGGGTCGATAAAAATTCATTTAACTCATACAATATTATTTATGAAAATAAAAATCACAGTTGTTTTGCATGAATCGTTTACATATTTATGAGAATACAATAGTTTCATGTTTTTTTTATAAGGAATATGTAACACCCATGCTAAATTTATGTAGAATATTTAGAATGTGCGTTAACTTAGTACTGGATACGTTAAATTTACAACATAATTTTGACCGAATAAATATATACATCAATACAAGTTCGTACATCTGATGAAATTTTGACTATCAAATACATAAATTTGTTAGATATTTGAAATCATAAGAAATAATATAAGCTAGTATGACATGTGCATAAGAAGATAATTCATTCAGCCTCCTACATTGCTTCCTTTTGCCACGAACACTTGCTGATCTGAAATAATAAAAGGATTGGGGTGAGACAGAATGTCTTAGTGAGTTCCACCTATCCTAAGCTGTAAGTAATCTCAGGAAAACCTATTATCACCATCTGACTAAACACAACCTCTTTGAGGTTTATACGGTTCATTCTGCATAACTAAGTGATCAGGGGGAAACTAGGATCACTATCTAATCTCTATCATAAATCTTATCAAAATCTTAATCGTAACATATTTTCATTAAAGTTAGAAAGTTAGTGTTGAACAAACAATATTATCTGGGTTAATTTTACAGAATGGATCTCGAGTGGAGTAACCCCGATCACCATTCCACTGCTATCCGGTGAAAATTCCTATCTAAGGTTAATTACTGGAACTCCTCTTGTCGCCGTGTAGATTTCCCTTGCAGGAAAATCCCATCCAGCATAATCTGGAGCCTCAACGGACACGACTTAATTGTTGTTGTGTAGATTTCCCTTGCGGGGAAATCCCATCCAGCATGATCTGGAGCCTCGAAGGACACAACTTAACTTATTCTTTTACTTACATGTGTGTGGATTTCCAACTAGGGAGAATCTCATCCATCATAATCTGGAGCCTGCGAGGGACACACATATTTACCGTTTTAAAGTCATTCTACAACATATGTCTATAATGTTCTGCTATTCTGCACATACATCTAATATGTTTCCTGATCATATTGCTAGCATACTTACTCTCGATTATCTAAGTCGGAGTTTCTACTATGTTCCCATCTCTAAGTTTAGTTTTCTACCCGGAATTAAATATAATAACAAACGTATTAAGAACTCTTGAATTACATTACAAGTTATGTGTATGTTTAATCATTGATTTACCCTTAAAAAATATCTTTACAGAAGTATAAAGTAACCCCATGATCATTTCGAAAGAAACAGGTACAAAAATTGGACGTTTTAGCCTTTTTTATGTTTTGCTGGAAGGGTGTAATCGGTTATCACATAAGTGTAACCGGTTACACTGTATAAAATGTGTTTTTCCAGCATTCATGATGTGTGTAGCCGGTTACAACTTGAGTGTAACTGATTACACTGTGTCAGAAATTCTTTTTCCGGCTCAAAACAGTCAATTTCAGTACCTAAACTCCATCGAAATGCTCATGCACGTAATTCACAACAGAAATTTATTATTTTTAACTTGAAAAATCAGCAATAAACATTCACTAACTTGTGTAATTCATGGGGTAAACTAACTAAACATTAAACATTCTAAATTCATGATTTTCTCACAATTTCACGCGATAACCCAGAGACGGGAACTAAAACTAAAGGAACTCGTCTCAAACACTCTCAACAGCTTATACATAATTCCATTTGAACTCCTAAGCATCCAAACGTTAGCACATCAAAACAACTTATCTTCATGTTCCAGCACAAAATCCTACTTCTGCCCCCAACTTAAAAATCGTCTACAGACTTCAATTCTTGACAAAAATTAGTGAAACTGGTACCAAAACGTCAGGAATTACGTTAGCTATCCATAGCAACATCAACCACTTGATTCGAAGTTACAGGGAGAAAGTTATTACCGTTTTAGTCGAGCCCTGTCCCAAATACGGGTTTCACCAACTTCTTTCAATTCAGCTCCTAATCTTTACCCATAATTTCTTGTTCATCCTGGACTTTACGGCTTCTGGATACAGCTTATTCTCAGCTAAATTACCAATGGCTACTATTGTCCAAGCCAAAGAGTAATACCCAAGCTCTAGTTTCCATTCCTTCTTTCTAATCTTGCTTTTAGACACCAAAATCATCCATAAGCAGCTCCATACCACCACCTGCAGCACCAACTCAGGTGAGGTTTTTTCCAGAAGTTATAATTAGTGGAAATGAAGGAGTGAGTTCGGCCATGAGGGAAAGAGGGAAGGAAATCAAGCATACTTTAGGTTCATAATGTCATCTAATCCATGATTCTAAGCTTGCATTGCATGTAGGTTTCTTTGATGAAAAGTGGAAGAAAAGAGAAGTTTACGAGGGATGGGGAGTGGGTCGTGAGGTTTAAGGTGTGCTTGGATGGAGAGTTTAGGAGGGAGAGGGAGAAGAGGGTATACTTTTCATTTTTAAATTACGAACACGACGAAATGTTTTTTATAATCATACAATATTTATGCATTCTATTTATAATCATACAATTTTAATACAATTTGATTCATGTATTTAACAAATATATAACTACACAATTCGTATCATATGCATTGATCACATATAATTCATGAAAACACAACAAGAATTGTTATAAGTATTTTTTATAGTTGATAATGGATGAACTTAAAAAAAAAAATTATCTCAATATAATAATAAGCTATTATAAGCTTTCCAAGTAGCTATTTCAAAATAGTTCTTTGAATTTTGAAATATATTCATTGAAAAGTTCTTTGAGTTTTGAAATATATGCGTTAAATTGAAATATATTCATTGTATAGTTCTTTGAGTTTGAAATATATGCATTGAAAAATGTATCAAAATTTTAACATATTTATCTTAAAAATATTTTTCAAATTTATAACAAGTAAATATAATAAATTAAAACTAGTCCCAATTATTGTATATTACGAGATTAGATATAATTTTCAATGAATTTTGCCATGAACAACAATATATCATATTATCTCTAAAAAAAAAAAACAATATATCATATTATAAAATGATTTACGCCAAATGGTCTGAACACTCCGTATTCATTTTAAAATATAGTAATTTCTTCGTATATATTTTTAAAACCACTATTTAAAATTGTTCCATATTTAAAGTTAAAAAAATCAGGAAAAAGCAAATGCAATTCTAGCTTTTTCTTGGTTAGAACATTGGATAATTACACCATGTTAAATAATATTTTGCATATACAAGCATTAGTCACAATTTTTTTTCTTCATATTTATTATCGGTATATAGAGTAAGTAATATCGTTATGAAGAGTTTTGTCAATAAAAATATCGTAATGAAGAGGTGTATGATAATATGAATATCAAGAGAACAAATTTTCCCTCAAAAAAATCAAGAGAACAAATCATCCTTCTTCCTCATGTCATCTTCTTTACTCTACAAAAAAAATGCAAACCAATTATGTTAATAATCTTCTTCATGTTAATAATTATGCCTGCGTGTTTTAGAAAGACAAAACTTGAAAATGCAAACCAATTATTGTTAGATTATTAACATAATTGGTTTGCATTTTTTCTATAGAGTAAAGAAGATGGCATGAGGAAGAAGGATGATTTGACAATTATCTTTATGTTTTGTCTAATTTTTTTTAAGTTTTGTCTTTCTTATCTAAGTCTTAAACTAATTCGGTGTGCTTTTCATTTTTCCAGTTCTATTTGACAATTATCTTTCAATTTATATTATGAGGATTATTTCTTTGTAACTCAGATTGTTGTTAGTTAACTAATGAAGAACAGGTAAAAGAGAATAGTAACTTACGTAGCAAGTTTGTTCTTCAACGGTCCAATCGAAGGAACCAGAGTTGTATTTCATTGTACGTGTGTTGGTAGGCGGCAGTGGGTGATGCCTCTGTTCTAAATCGTTTTGAGAAGGGTTAGTCATTCACTTAACTTAGTTGCAATAGTCAATAAGTCAATAAACATAATATTTATAGGGGCATTGAGAGAGGTTAATCAATGCAAAAACAAATATCGTACAGTCCAATGTTGCAAACTAGGCATTTATAGAAACTAAATTGGACGGTGAAATTTGAGTCCAATTTAATCTTTAAACTAGACTGTTATAACAAACTTGTGATTTGAATGGTTGAAACGAATATCACTCCTGTAACTCGTGTTTGGTTGCAACCAAAAGGAATAAAATTTATTTCTTGATTGAAAAATCTTGTGCTTAGCGTTTATTACAACATAAGTTTTATGTTTATATATTAGAGTTAATTTTGTTGGCCCACCCCAAATATATTTTTTGGCTCCGCCAATGTTTGATGATATGATATTCACCTAGACATAGGGTTTCTATATTAAAGAAACAAGACTTTGAAACATAACTACAATAGGTCTACTTTGTTAAACGACGTGAACATAGAGCATAAATTGTTAGTCGGATTAGGACCTTGATGAACCTAACTAGAACATAAAGGTGATTCAAGAAATCTTAATTGCCTTCATTATTCAGCAATAAAATATATTTTATTTTCAATTGCAAATTCAACAATTAAAATCTCCCTACTTACTGTGCTTAATTAAATATATTTAAATTTGCAAGTAGGAAAAACAATCCCTATAGAGATCATCTTACTCAATGGTTTATTATTTGTTCGATTTGGTACACTTAGTGAATTTATTATCAGTTAGACAATTTGATCCCTTAAGTTTTTCATCAGTTTTGTCATTTCATTTACTAATATTAAATATTTTGATCCTTTAAATTAAAAATTTTAAACATTTTGGTTTTATTTATCAAGGACCAAAATGTCTTAATATTTTAACTTAAAGGATCAAAGTGTCTAACATTCAAAATTTAAGGTATCACATTATATAAAAATTGTAACTTAAGGATGAAAAATGAAATAAAATCGATTAAGGACCAAAGTGAAACTTAAAAATAAATCAATGAATAAAAATATAATTTAGCCAAAATTAAATAAAAATAAGAATAGAACAAATAACTTTGTCATTAATATGTCTTTTCCTAAAAAACAATAAACAATGTCATTAATAGGTCGTGAAACACATCAAACACTGATAATAATATGATAAAATGAATATCAAAATAACAAAAGTAATGCCTTTTGTTAGGGCCAATCTTATGTTTTTTGGTGTCCTGAACCAACTAAACAAATGAGCCCCTCATAATCATATTATAAAAAAAAAATGTTTGTGCACAATGACAAAACTTGAAAAATACAAACTTTAGGAGGGTCAAAGTAAAGATAAAAAATTGAAGTTGTATATTTACTAAAACAAAAATAAATAAAAAACAAATTATTGATGTACAATACATTAGTAAGGTTTTCCTCAAAAAATACATTAGTAAGGTTACCATACCAACTACGCCACATACAAATAAATCTGATAAACATCATAACAAAAATAACAAGGTAACAATACCAACCACTTTTGTCAAAATTGAACAACCCTCACTCTTAATAAACAACTACATTTATTCTTTTTGTTGGTATGAAATGACCTACAAAGTATACAATTTAGATCATGTTAAGAATTAGTAATTGCAACATTTAGTATTGTTGTAAATTGATTCACAACTTGCTCTGATGAATCAACAAAGAGGCACACTTTAGAAACTTATCAAACCTTCGGGAATATTGTTGAGGTAAAATCTAAAAAGCCTTAATTAATTTTTTAATGACAACAAACCTTATGAAGTAAAATGTCAAGTTTTATGAATGATGATCTACTGATGTTTGAGATTGAGCTTTTATTGAAAGGATAAGAATCAAATAAGTGGACAAGATAGAAGGCATTTACGTCGACAAATGCATTACATCTACTCAACAATGAAATAATCAAAATAACATCAGTATTACCACATTAACATCAAAAGTTATACAAGACTATGTTTTAAGTTTATGTGACATCTCACATTGAGTTTTTGGGTCACATATTTTGAGGATTTACTACCATAGTTAATGACAAAAGGGATGATGCATACATCTAATGAGGATATTCAAAATCTACTCAAAATGTGATCCGACTAAATATTCTAAAATCTATTCAATGAACAAGATACATCGTATGAAAACACTAAGAGAAAATGAGAAAAATAGTGTACATCGTATGAAAACACAAGAGAAAATGAGAAAAATAGTGCAAATGTCATGTTGAACATGTTTACTGAACTCAAAAAGTATTCGTATAAATTAAGAAAAATGTCAAGAATCAACTTTAAGCAATTTCAAAATTTTAAGCACAAAAAATTCCATAACATGATCAAAGAAAATGCAACTTTTTTGAAGATCTGTTTTGGATCAAAGAGAATTTAACAAATCATTTTTTAAGTGAAGAAATGAGATTTACGTTTAGCTCATAATGTTCTGCTGAAGTTGAGATACATTCTGATAATCTAAAGCTCAAGCTCCTATAATCTCATAAGTGAATCACTACTTCTTTGAGTGAATTTAGATGAATTTACTTTACTTTGCAAACTAGATTTGAGTTTTTACAAGCAAAGATTTCAAGAGACCACTTTTCAACATATACTATTTTTCTGTGGAGGCATATTTGTCTCTTCATACCAAATACACTCCGGTCCATAACACTATCGTTGATCAATATTTTGAGTATGTTTTTCATATCAAAATCTTTTATCTAAAGTTGTAAAATATCCCAAAAACCTCTATCATATTCTTGTAACTTCCTCAAAGATTTCTTTTAAGCTGGATTGAGAGAATTTGTGTAAGAGAAATGATATTTGTACAACCATCTTGTGACTACTTTGTGACAACTTTCTCTCTCATACTCACATTATACTTTTATTTTCTCTCTTCCTTTTTCTCTCTTCATTGTTTTTAACCAATGAAAATAGAGAGAAAAGAAGTTGTCACAAAAGTTGTATTAAATAGTTGTTCAAATATCACTACTCTTTGTGTAAAGCCCATTGAAACAAGAAGAATACAAAGTGTAAGTCTGCTAAGGCTTGATAACATTTACATTGGTTGTATTGATCTTGAAATGATCAAAGAAAATAAATTGTATTGAGACGTTTAGATCTCAAAGTTCATAGTGGATAATTTCACAAGGTTGTTGATGACAGTCAGTC
>Ga0315914_1003375_pt1 | contig 24273 bp, 19 predicted proteins | sample MpolenodulesMG_FD_203920 | JGI IMG/M metagenome (GOLD analysis project Ga0315914, IMG submission 203920) | Medicago polymorpha root nodule microbial communities from Los Angeles, California, United States - elongated nodules | ecosystem: Host-associated > Plants > Roots > Nodule | place: USA... | reverse complement strand
TGAGCCATTGCTCTAAACTCGGCTTCTGCACTACTTCTTGCTACAACTCCTTGTTTCTTGCTCCTCCATGTCACAAGATTACCCCAAACATAGGTACAATATCCAGAGGTTGATCTTCTGTCTGTGACTGAACCTGCCCAATCAGCATCGGTGAAGATAAACACATTTCTTTCACTAGTCTTCTTAAAAAGTAAGCCTTTTCCGGGATTTCCCAAATATCTCAGTATCCTATATACTGCCTCAAGATGTTCCTCGGAAGGAGAATTCATGAACTGACTTACTACACTAACTGAGAAAGCAATATCAGGTCTGGTGTGTGACAAATAAATCAATTTCCCAACCAATCTCTGGTACCTTCCAGTATCAACAGGAACACTACCTTCTCCCCAAAGTTTAGCATTAGGATCCATAGGGGTATCTGCCGGACGACATCCACTCATTCCTGTTTCTTTCAATAAGTCTAGAATGTATTTCTGCTGTGAAACCACAATACCATTCTTTGATCGAGCAACCTCCATACCAAGAAAATATCTCATGGATCCTAAGTCCTTGATTTCAAAGTCTACTGCTAATTTCTCTTTTACTCTTGTCATTTCAATTGTATCATCTCCCATAAGGACAATATCATCAACGTAAACAATCAGGACAAAGAATTTTCCATCATTTGAGAACTTTGTGAACAAGGTGTGATCAGCTGGTCCTTGAATGTACCCTTGTTTCTTCATGGATTGAGTGAATTTTTCAAACCAAGCTCTAGGAGATTGCTTTAATCCATACAAACACTTATTTAGTGTGCATACATTTGATCCAAACTTGTTTTCAAAACTAGGAGGAATGTCCATATATACTTCTTCTAGACCGCCATTGAGAAAGGCATTCTTAACATCCAACTGGTGTAGAGGCCAATCCAGGTCAGCAGCAAGAGATAAGAGAATTCCGACAGTGTTCAGTTTTGCAACAGGAGCAAATGTCTCAGAGTAGTCTATACCATAGGTTTGAGTAAAGCCCTTAGCCACCAAGCGAGCCTTGTACCTTTCAATTGACCCATCTGAATTATACTTCAAAGTAAACACCCATTTGCATCCAATCGTCTTCTTGCCATCTGGTAGTGTCGTGACATTCCAAGTTTTGTTCTTTTCAAGAGCTTTCATCTCCTCAAGTACAACTTCCCTCCACTTTGGAATTTCTAGAGCAACCTGTACACTTTTTGGAATTTCTACACTAGACAATTTTGAGGTGAAGGCAGACAAAGATGAAGACAAATTTGAGTATGATATAAAATTGGACATAGGGTGTTTAGTGCAAGATCTAACAGGTTTTCTAATGGCAACAGGATCATCTATATCAGGATACAAAATACGACTCTCAGAGATAGACTTACCTTTCCTTTTCTTAGGAGGTTGAGCATTCCCCGGTTCAGATTCTGGCAGTGTTGAGATGTGGATTCATCCCTTTCTTTGTGGTGCTTCTTCACAAAAACCTTCCCTTTCCAAATCTTGTTTCCTAGTTCAAATCTATCTTTAAGTGACTCATTATTTTGTGGCATTTCAATTAGATCATCACCATCATTGTTTTCAAGATTCTCATTGTTTTCCACATGAGAAAATGTAGGCTCAGATTCACCAAGTTCTTTACTCATAACAGGAGTAGGATCAGATAAAGAATCATGGCCATTTTCTGTTGGTGCAAAAGTATAAGTCTTAGAACTTTGTGGTACTGGCAAAGATGAATTATTTGAAAAATTCATGTCCTCAGTTTGAAACGAGTCTTCCTTTATATCCCCCCCTTGAAGATGAATGTCATCAAAAAAAGGTTTATTTTCAAAGAATTAACGTCCATAGTGACAAACATTTTCTTGTTTTTTGGATCAAAACATTTATATCCCTTTTGGCTTGGGGAGTATCCAACAAAAACACATTTTATAGCACGTGGTTCAAGTTTTCCAACATTTTTATGTTCATGAACAAAGGCTGTGCAACCAAAGATTTTTAATGTCAAATCAGTTGAAACACGAGTACTAGGAAAACATTCTTTAAAAGTATTAATTGGAGTTTGAAAATTGAGAACTTTGGAAGGCATTCTGTTAATTTTCTTTGCCATTATCACTTCTAAAGACTTTGAATATTTGTCTGAAATTGGTTTTGCACCATTATAATAAAATCCTTAACAGCCTGACAAACAAGTACACCCAACATACTCTTGAATGGTCATCGATAAATGTGATAAACCATTTTTTGAGAGAAAGTGTACTTGTACGGTTAGGGCCCCAAACATCACTATGAATAAGAGAAAAAGGTTTTGATGGTTTATAAGGCTGTATTGGAAATTGGGAACGATGATGCTTTGCAAACTCACATGCTTCACATTTAAGCAAAGAAATTTTTTTATTATGAAATAACTTAGGAAATAAGTGTTTTAAGTAACGAAAACTAGGATGACCTAATCGCAAATGCCATAACATAACGTTGTTATCATTATTATTCAAAACAAAAAAAGACTCAAAGCAGGAACTTATTGTTTTTGAAGGTAGTTGTGATGCAGATTCACTGTCAAGGTAGTAGAGTCCTCCACTCTCCTTAGCACTGCCAATCATCTTCCCTGAGTTCAAATCCTGAAAGACACAGTGAGATCGGAAAAAATTAGTTTGACAATTTATATCTTGGGCTAATTTACTGACAGACACTAAATTACATGATAAGTTTGGAACATGAAGGACATCTTTAAGAGGTAATTGTGGAGACAATACAACTGACCCTTTACCTGCAATGGTTGAAAAAAGAGCCATCTGCTATTTTTACTTTTTGATTACCTGCACATGGACTATATGAGGAGAACAAAGTGGATTCATCTGTCATGTGATCAGAGGCACCTAAATCTACTATCCAAGTATGACTGGGACTGGCACTAAGAAATGCAGAATTACCTTTTGTTGCTATAGAGCAAGAAGGAGTTGGAGACTCGAGGAGTTTGAAAAGTTTGTCTAGTTGTTCCGTAGTGAGTGGAAGCTGAGTCGAAGAGGATTGCTGCCCTTGATCAGAATTACTAGCCTGAAATGCACGACTACCTTTCTTCTTCCAGTTAGGAGGTTTTCCTTTGAGCTTCCAACAGGTTTCACGCGTATGCCATTCACGCTTGCAATGATCACAGTAAGGAATCACTTTGTCTGACCTTTTTCCCTCGTCGAGGTTCCTAGTAGCCAGAGCCGAGCCTTCAGATTCAGAGCTTCGTGGTGTCTTGCCCATCATAATTCCTTGTCGTGCCTCCTCCCTTCTTATTTCTGCAAAAGTCTCACGAAGAGTTGGCAATGGTATTTTTCCCAAAACTCGACCTCTTACCTCATCAAGATCTTTATTCAGCCCAGCAAGAAACATGAAGACACGGTCATTTTCTTGCCTCTTGAGAAACAACACACTATCTTCTGTACACCTCCAATTGTCATCATAACAGAGATCCAACTCTTGCCACAGGGTCAGCAACTCATTGTAATAAGTAGTTACACTCCTGTCACCTTGTTTAGCATGCCATAACTTTGATTTTAAGCCAAAAATTTGGGAGGAATTTTGGATATCAGAGTATGTTTCCTTAACAGCTTCCCACACATCCTTTGCAGAAGGCAAAAACATGTAAGGCTTACCTATTCCAGTTTCCATAGAGCTTACCAACCAAGCAATAATCAAGGAATTTTCAGACTTCCATTGTTTGTAACGAGGGTCTTCTCTTGCCGGTTCAGCTACTGCTCCTGTTAAAAAACCAAGCTTCCCTTTGCTGTCCAATACCAAGCGAACTGTTTGGGCCCATTCTTATAGTTATTCCCATTCAACTTAGGAATATTCACCTTGAGGGAGTATGAGGAACCCTCTTGGTCATTGCAGCCTAAGTTGAAATTACTGTCACCAAAAACACTCCCGTTCCTATATCCACTATTACCGCCATTACCGCCGCTGTTTGCAGTGAAATCTCCTATACCATCTCCGCGACCACCGCCGCCACCACGGCCACCTCCACCACCGCGACCACCGCCATCTCCGCGGCCACCACCACGACCAACGCCCGACTCAGGTGGTTGTTCGCCATGGTTGGTGGTGGAGGATCCGGTGTAGGCCTGTGCTAGGGAAGGCCACCTGTTGTGATCCGTCATAGGAGGCTAAACGGGTATGTGAAACAGGTTGGGTAAGAAAATGGGTTGAACAGAACCCCACCAGTTGTGGAAATCTTTACAGCGGGCTCTTGATACCATATTGAAAGATAATGGGATAATACTGTTATGATGAGAATACTATTGTGATTTATTCTTCAGCCAAGGGCTGGTTTTTATAGAGAGAATACAATTAATGTTCTCTTAGACTAGTCTAGAAAATCGTTACATTAGAAAAATGACATAATGGAATTCTCTAGACTTGACTAGAAAATAATAACATAGGGAACAATAGCATAGGGAAATAAAATTGACTATTGATGTATTTTCCAACAGTATTGATCAGGTATTTATTGTATTCATTACATTACCTTATTCTGTACAACTCATTCAATTATATATAAACTCAGTGTGGTCTCATTTGACACAATCATTCACACATATCTAAAGTATAACTTTTACAGTTCTTTTGCTAATTTATTGGAAAACTTATAGTATGACTGAATCCGAATGCATAGCTAGTTTGTTTTTAATTAATGTGTTACTTTTTCTATTTTTCCTGGAAGGTGAGGGCTGCGTCTGTTACATGTTTTGCGGGCATGACTTCGTCTGTGTTCATCTCTTTCACAAAGGAGAAGCAGGACTTCGTTTTGTCTTCTTTAGTAAGTATGATACATAACCTGCCCAATGCCGTGTAATATTATAGCGAGTTAACTAACATCAATTCATGCAAATATTTTGTAGGTCTGTGCTGCTGTACATGATAATGCATCATCAGTGAGGTCTGCTGCCTGTCGAGCCATTGGTGTCATTTCATGTTTTCCACAAGTGTGTCAGAGGTTACACTAAAACTTGTAGCAGTCTCAATATACAATTTTATGAAATCTTTTTAAACCTTTTGTATAAGATTAATCAGAGTAAAACTAAAAAGTTCAATCCTATCTTTAGTGCAGAGGTACTTGACAAGTTTATTCATGCTGTTGAGATAAACACTCGAGATGCCCTAATCTCAGTAAGATCTGCTTAAAATTATTCACTCCACACATTGTTACATGTCACATACTTCAATGCTATGTGTGCTGAAATTTAGAGATTTTCTTACATCAGGTGAGGATAACAGCTTCATGGGCATTGGCAAATATATGTGATGCGATTCGTCACTGTGTTAGAGTTCTTCACTTTGGACAGATGGGTGAGCTGAGTTTGATGTCTATGGTTGAATAGCCAACCATTTGGTGGCAAAACTTCATTTTAGATTTCTTCGTTTTTTATTTTCTTATATCATGAATATTTTTTTGCAGATTCAAACTCCAACCCCCAGTTTATTGTATCATTGAGCGAATGTGCTTTGCGTCTTACAGAGGATGGGGATAAGGTAGGTTTATTCCCTTTTCTCATTTCCTCTATTCATATCTTTTATGTTAATGAATTATTTTGTTTGAATGGGTCTATTAGGTAAATCTTATACTGGGTATTTGACTTCTTTTAACGAAGTTTCTTTTGATTCTTGTTTTATTAATTCTCGTTTCTCATTACTAGGTTAAATCTAATGCTGTGAGGGCTCTTGGGTATATTTCACAAATCTTCAATTGTTCAACGTCAAGATCTCGGAAAACGTCTGTGCACAGCCTTGACCAAAGGACTGAGACCCCTCTCGCTAGTGAGAATCCAATGGCGTGTCAACGGCGTTGCCTATTTGATTCCCTTGAAGATTTTCATAGGCTGGAAAAAATAGTTCAGGCATTTATTTCCTGCATTACTACAGGGAATGTTAAGGTACCAAGATTATGTTATTTTAATTTGATTGTTTAAAGTAATTTTTATTTCTAAATCTTGAAAATTTTTCCCTTGAATCTTGAATCCCTGTTTTACAGGTCCAGTGGAATGTTTGTCATGCTCTAGGAAACCTATTCTTGAATGAGACATTAAGGCTGCAGGACATGGATTGGTATGTTAGAACTTAGAATTAAATTTTAATTTTATTTCTAAACATATACTTCTCGCACACATTGCATATCTTTATTCTTATCCTAGATATTAGATATTTTAATTTGTAGCATCAATGAAGTATTTGTAATAGTGCTAGCAGGACTGCGCTCATGTACCAATCATATATATGAATCAGTTTAATTGTTTGTTACACAAGTCCAGTCCCTTACACTCTGCTTGCTTACCATGATATCTGTAGTCTAAAGGAATATTTTCTTTTTTCCCCATGTCCTCACAGTTGTGCCTCCATTACTAGTGGCTTCCTTATTCAGCATTGTCCTCCACTCTTTGGAAACTTTTTTAGCCCTGTCCTCCACTGTCAGCAGTAAACTTTTGCAGCGAGATTAACCTGTAGGCAGTCTTGGATTGGCCCTCGAAACTGCCTACTGACCTATCCTCAGAGAGAACCAAGATCCTCTCCATTTTTTATCCCCTCCTTTTATTCCATTACCAAAGTTTTGGTGTATAAATGTTCAATTAATGTCTCGAATTTTAAAAATGTGTGCATTTATATCATCTATTTGCTTTAAAACCATAGTAATGGACACTTCCATTTTATTTAGGAAATGGAGAGGATCCCAACTCCCTCCGAGAATGCTACAGTGTACAAAACCTAACTCTGCATGCACCCCTACATGCAACCTGCCTGACCTCTCCATGCACCAACACATGAGAGTATTTTCAGCCTCCTGCGGCAATCATATTTCTCTCTTCATTACTCATTCCCTTTAACCACCTCATTTTTCTGTGCTTCATTACTATGTTTCCCCATGGGAGTACTTATATTATGCTTACTGCTGCCTTTTTCACCGCCATTGATTCCTAGTGGATAGAGTACATGAGTTAGAACATGTTTCTGTTTTTATTTGAGTGGGAAGAACATTAAGCATGGTTATACTAGCTAATGCCTGTTACGACAGCTCAGCAGTTAGTTCTGCCATAATTCTGTTACAAGCAGTTAGTGAACTGTCTTTCATTTCATGCATAATAAGCTCACAATTAGCAGTAGCCATATCACAGTCTTCTATCCAACTTCTGCTCTATATGGAGAAAAATATTATGAATTTTATTAATTGAGTGAAGTGTACAAACACTAATTGCAATATATATACAAGCTCTGATTTTGAATAATGGGCCTAATACAAAAAAAAATAAAAAAAATCAAATAATTACATATTAACTCACAACAATCCTCCTCAGGCTAGTGAATGGATATCATTCCCTGCTCGCATATAAGTTGGCTGAATCGTTCTGTTGACATGGATTTTGATCTGCTAATTGGTGCCTAAAAGGATGTGGGTAGTTGTTATCAATTTGCTATTCAGTTTTTCTTTGATGAAGTGCCAGTCTATCTCAATGTGTTTTGTCCTGTCATGCTGAACAAGATTATGCGCAATACCAAGAGCTGGTTTATTGTCACAAAATAACTTTATCCAGTTCTCATACTTTATCATTATGCCATCAAGCACAATTTTCATCCACAATAGCTCACATATTCCCTGTGCTATAGCTCTAAATTCTGACCTCTTTGGTCTTGTAAGTCTGATCTAAAATTATATTGTTTGGTAATTTCCTAAGGTTTTATTATTATCAATCTTATTGAGCTTTAGCTTGAAAGGGAGTTCTAGAGTATATGAAAAAATATATCACCGCATCATTAGTATGTTACACTATCTTAGACTCTCTTAGAACCGCTTTCCATGTAAAATTACATATTATGATTTGTTCCCTTATAAATTAAAACTAAGAGTTCGGTATCAGTATTAGTATCAATAAGGATAAGGATTAGTCATCTGTCTTCTGTAACAACGTGCAATATATCATTGATATCAAATCTATATAACACTATGATTCGTAAGTTGTCTTTTTCCTCCTTCTATACCTAAAAGACTAAAACCCTACATCATCAAAATAAACTATGGTAATGGAACAATGTTTGCAGGACTCCGGTCGTGTTTGGCATTCTTCTGCAGCTATTACATAATTCATCAAATTTTAAGATCAGGATACAAGCTGCTGCAGCATTGGCTGTGCCTTTGTCAGTGCAAGGTAGCGTATTTTCTTATCAAATATTTATCAATTTCATACCAAATATTTATCATCAAAATTCTATCATGCCTTGCACCATTTCTTATATTATTAGGCCTTGTCATATTATGCATATGAAATGGACTATAGTGCAATATAATACAGTATAATATACATAGTCTATGGTACGTAAACCATAATTTTGACCAACATTCTGTTGCCTGTTTTTCCTTATTGTATCTGGTTCTTATTACTTATTCATCATTCAAAGAAGTTTAAATCCAAAGCCGTTATTTGAATATAACTTGTTCTCCCGTGTTTTAGCAGATTATGGACGATCCTTCCCAGACATTGTGCGATCCATAGAGCATATAATGGAGAATATAGACCAGGATCCAATTTCTGGGCCTTCAAATTTCAAGTATAGGGTTTCATTACAAAAACAGGTCATACTTTAAATTCATCGATGCAATGTTAAGTTGGTCATTTTGGAGTGGTTAAATGATATATATATATATATATATATATATATATATATATATATATAGAGAGAGAGAGAGAGAGAGAGAGAGAGAGAGAGAGAGAGAGAGAGAGAGAGTTGAAATTCTGGATGCTGTGATTTAAACTGAATGTAAATTTTCTTCTTCTGTAATCATGATAAATTAGCTTAGCCTTAGACTAATTAGTAATTTTTTATTCTGGCCTATGTACTGTGTTGTGAAACTCCACCATTTCTTTTAAGCTATTATTATTTTGAAAAGAAATCTTTCTATTTTGGACGTATATCTTGTTTTGAAAACTAGAATTTAAAAGTGTAAATTTGAGTGAACGTGCATAGCAATCTTCTTATTTTATGTATGGTTTTGAATTATGGAGTTATGACATTGTTCTGTCGATTTGTTTTTCCTTTATCGTTGTTACTTAATTGAATTGCTCATTTTTATTGCAGCTTACCTTAACCATGTTACACGTTCTACGCTTTACATCAAGTTCAAATGATCAATTGCTGAAAGATTTTCTAGTGAAGGTAAGTATTTTATTTCAAAGGGATATGCAAAAATCAAGAGCAGCGAATTCTTTTTTATCAGTGATTATTGTCTTCAATCAATGAAGTGATGATATGCTAAAGTTAGTGTGGACACCACATCACAGATAATAAATTTGGTTTTCAATGGGATGATCGATTATGGATTATGGAATCTCTTCGACAAATTTGGTTGAATAAATTATGTCTCAGTGGAGGCTTCTGAAAGCTACCTTTGTGACTATATGTTTTTATTTGATGTAGTGTTCCATTTAGTCTTATACTACAGGCTATGCATGTTCTCTACAGTTTTAATAACTAGTGTCATTTTTTTTTTCAATTAGGATAAAGAGGAATTATGTTCTCTACATTAGGATAAAGAACTTGTGTTATTTTCTAAAATAGAAAAATGGGAAAGAGGAAATTATTATTTAATAAAGTGACATTAATTACATTTTACAACTGTTTTTGATGTGATTTGAACTTCATCCCTTTGAGTTACAAGGGCAAACTTTTATCACTGAGCTTACATCTCGTCTTGTATGTATTGTTCAGGGGAAAAGAACCTGATTTTTGTGTCACGTTATCCTTATTGACTGCCCTGGTATTAATATTATGTTATCGATGCATTTGCAATTTTAGTGTCTGGTGATTATCCTGATTGTATGAAGAACATTGGATTTTCTGGGTTGTTTAAATAGCTTTTAATGGAATTTTCTCTTGACTTTATTTTTGTTCTATTTGATTTATGTAAAGAAAGCATCCATCCTTGAAGACTGGCTGAAGAGACTCTGCTCATCTGTTGGGGGCATGGTTGATATTCAAGATAAATCCGTTGCAGATCGAAAGAAAGTAATGATATCCAGCGCAATACGATCATTGATAGAAGTATACAAAGAAAAACAACAGTATGCAATCACTCAAAAGTTTGAGGAATTGAAGAACAGCATATGAAGGTGAAGTCATGAAATGGGAGGGATTCACATAATGATTTGTTTTCAGGTCTACCAGTCAGAATTATACCATTCTAGTAGGTAGAATTAACAGGCCTCGCGAGCAAATGTAATCTTGGCTATAAATCAAGTACAGTCGAGATAAAGCAATGAATGGATGGATTAGCTATATCAATGGTAAAAGAGATTGCGTTTCTCAACAAGAGGATGCATTGTGTCTATATATCTTGCTGTATTGGCAACAGATTTCCGGAATAGATGTATGGAATGGATGGATTAATTATATCAATGTGAAAAATGATTGCTTTTTTCTACGAGAGAATTTGTGTCTAAATATTTCCCCCTGTAATGGTGACATATTTCTGGAACAAATTGTATATTTTTGTTAATATGTTGGCAAATTTTTTATTGTGTTTGTTTCAGCTTTCGTTTTCTTTTTATCTAGAGTTTATTTCTCATGCCCAATGAGTCAATCAAAATCAAATCAATAAAGAAAAAATACACAGCATTCCTACACAAGAAAATAAAATACAACAAAGCAGATAGCTAATATGATTGTAAGCAAAAAAAGATAGCTAAAATGATGAGTGACAATTCCCATCCTAGCTAAAATAAGAAATTAATAATAAGTAGGTCAATGGTAGTATTTGAAATTGCCATCCACTTCACTCTTTTTAGCCTAACGAAGGAAAATGATGTGTGATGCTCGGATACTTAAAAAATGATGTATCTGTATATGATACTGGTTCGTATCCAAGAAGTATCACAATAAACATTTAAAAAAAAATTTATCGGATATTTATATGATAATCCTGGCAAGGCTGGTCCAAAGCCCGGGTAAAAGGTTGTGTTAGGTCTCGGCAACCAACGTAAAACTTTGTCGGATCTCTATCTATGGAAGTAGTAGACACTATGACTAGGAGGAAGATCAAGATTTGGAGAAGGCGTATGATAGAGTACCTAGAGAGATTTTGTGGAAAGCCCTGGAGAAGAAAGGGGGTGAGGATTGCCTATATTAGAGCTATCCAGGATATGTATGAGGGAGCTTCAACTAGTGTGAGGACGCAGGATGGGGATACCGTAGATTTTTCCATAACAATAGGACTGCACCAAGGGTCAACCCTAAGTCCTTATCTTTTTACTTTAGTTTTGGATGTACTGACGGAACACATCCAAGAGTTAACACCGAGATGTATGCTTTTGCAGATGATGTAGTCCTGCTTGGTGAGTCGAGGGAGGAGTTAAATGGGAGGCTAGAGACCTGGAGGCAAGTCTTAGAAGCGTATGGTTTCTGCCTGAGTAGAAGCAAGACAAAGTATATGGAATGTAATTTCAGCAAAAGGAGAAGTATGTCTACTTTGGAGGTGAAAGTTGGAGATCATATCATACCACAAGTTACACGGTTTAAATATCTTGGGTTCATAGTACAAAATGATGGAGAAATAGAAGCAGATGTAAATCATCGTATCCAAGTTGGGTGGTTGAAATGGAGAAGAGTCTCGGGTGTTTTGTGCGATAAGAAAGTACCACTTAAGTTGAAAGGAAAGCTCTGTCGGACAAGTCAGACCGGCAGTGTTGTATGGTACGGAGTGTTGGGCGGCTAAGAGCCAACACGAGAGTCAAGTAAGTGTAGCGGAGATGAGGATATTGTGCTGGATGAGTGGTAAGACTAGACATGAAAGGATTATGAATGACACCATTAGAGAGAGCGGGGATTATATTAGTCTAATTTAGTCTTCAACGTAGTGAAAATTATATTAGTCAATTGACTTTTTCTTCACTTTCTTTTGGTTCCGCGGCCAAAAGGAAACTAATTTATATTTTCTTTTTTGGTTACCTACTAATTTATATTTTGTATAAAAATGTGTTTTTTTTTTTGAAGGATTTTGTATAAAAATGTTATGAATTCATTTAAAATTTATTTTTTGTTTAAGACTAAATTGAAATGCGAGAAAATTATAAGAGGTCAAATTGGTCTTTTTTTTATGGGCTGGACATTGTGGGTAATTAGGGTTTAAGGCATAGCGTGTCCAAAAAGAAAATCACAAATCGCTAGGGTTTTATATCTCTCTCAGAAACCACTTACACAAACTCAACGCAGAGTAGCGATAAAGTGATTTTTGATTTCAACAATGGATTCTTTCTCAGCTCCACCAAGTCGACCTTCGTCTCAATTGTCTCCACAAGATCTCAAAGACCAGTTGAAATCCCAACTTGCTATGGAGTATGCTCAACAATTTCTTGAGGTATCTCATCTTTTTTCTTTAATTCACTCAATATTATATGATAATTGAACATATTAAATTGATTAGAGATGGTGACAGTGAAAATAGTGAATTAGACAAGTTAGTTAATATAAATAAGTGTCTGTGGATTATGTAAGGGCCTGTTTGAATTTGGTTTATTTGTGTTTATCTACTGACCCAAGTTTTGGGGTCTGTTTGGGAGAACTTTTAAAAACAGCTTATGACATGTTTATATGGTTTTCAGCTTATTTTTATAAATTCTCCAAGATAGTTTATGAAAACAGCTTATAGCTTATCAAAAGTAATTTTACTTTATTTTATCTTTTGCTAGATAAATAATTTTACTTACTTGTGCTATAGGCTGCAAATAAGTTGTTTATCCAATTGAGGCTTAAATGTCAGGTTGAAAAGCTAATTTCAGCTTATATGTGAAGGTTTTGTCTCAAGGAAGTTTTTTCTTCATAATCACAAAAGTAAAATGTAAATTTGATTATTTCTGTTTTCTTTTAGTATTGGGGTTGAGGTTGTAACTGTGGTTGTGCTGTTGTCCTTGATAGAAGGACAATTTTGTGATACAAAGCTAATGAAAGATGTTCCATGGAAAGGTTGGATCTATTTTAATCTTTTATAGACAGACATACCTTGTATTTGCAAGTTATTGCCCGGTTCTGTTACTTTCTGGACACTAGGCTGCAATTTTTTCCTTGGATTGTGGAATACTGTGAATAGATGCAATTTTGACTTCAATTGTGTTTGCAATTTGGTTGTAGAAATCTCTAAAACCTTAAATATGGTTGTAGAAATCTCTAAAACCTTAAATATTGCAACCACAATTGTAGTTGTTTATGTTTTTTATTCTTCTTATTCATATAATTTTGTGCCCCCATTTATGTTTATGTTTATTATTCATATAATTTTGTGCCCCCATTTATGTTTATTATTCATTGAATTTTGGACTCCCATTTCTGTTTATGTTTATTCTTCTTATTCATTGAATTTTTGCCTCCCATTTACGTTTATTCTTCTTATTCATTGATTTATTTATGTTTATTCTTTTTATTCATTGATTTGATTATTTATGTTTAGTTTATGTTTATTCATTGAATTTTGGACTCCCATTTATGTTTATTCTCTATTATTCATTGATGTATTTATGTTTATTCTTTTTATAAGCTTCAAGTTATTAGTTCAGTTCAGTTTTTATTCTTACCCAATTAAAAAGGTGCATAGTAGTCTTAAGGTGATTAGACATTCTGATCTGTGGTAGTTCTTTTCGTTTTGGATGATATAGTAATAGTTTACCTGTGTCAATGTAGATTGTGAAAAGGCTTGTGTATGTCAATGTAGATTGACGATGGTTGTTTTGCCATGTAGAAAGAGACGTAGTTATTACGCTTTGTCGTTGATTTGTTTCATGAACATGAATTCTTAGTGCCTTGGAATTTTAAATTCTTTCTAATTATCAGAAAATGAAGCATATTAGTCAAGGGTAAAGTATAGTAAGATCCTTTCATTCTTCTGTGGTGTGATACTTGGGATAAGTCCTAAGTAATGTCATGGGATTGAATACTGAATATGTTTGGTGTGTCTTACTTTCTGCAAATTGCACTTACATTCCAATTGCCATTTATTTTGCAGACAGTGAGAGGAAAGTGTTTTGACAAGTGTATCACAAAACCAAGTTCAAGCCTCAGTGGGGGTGAAAGTAGTTGCATCTCTAGGTGCGTGGACCGATATATTGAGGCAACAGGCATAATTAGCAAAGCATTATTTAGTGGTCAACAATGAAGTGGATAACCTCCTCGGCAAGTCATGAAAGTAGCTCAAGTTTTGGGAATCACTTTATGGATGTTTGACATTATGTGTTCTTTTGGAGACAATTATGCATTCTATTTTGTATGCCCAAGAGATTTGCGGTTATTTTAAACCATCTTTGTTTAATACTTGTACTTTTATATATGCTCTGTTTAGGGGATATGCAAGAAAGGTCATTCATCATTTTGTTTAGATCCGCCTTCTAAATTTAATCAATTTTTGAAGTATAATCTTCATTGATAAAAGATGTGGGAAAATGTTGCAACTTGCGCGGGAGGAAACTTAAAACATGTTTCATCTGTGTAATAGAGGTTACATTATATCTCACTAATTGCTTACTAATTGTAGGCATTATTTTGTGGTCAATAAAACGGTTAAGTAATATGATAATATTATTTATTATTATATTATATTTTGTATTTTGAATTAAAATATAAATTTGTAAACTTTTTCAATAATTTAAGGTTTTATTTTTTTTGTAGTGGTGGACAGAGTTTGAACCTCAGACCTTGCATATTTTTATGTATTGTTTATACTAACTGAGCTAAGTTTACAAGGACCATTAATTTAAGCTTTATTAGTATACATTAATTTTTTGCATATATAAATGTATTATTATAAACTATAATAGAAATATGATACAATATATAGTCGAACTTCTTAAAATCTCGTGTTGATTGTCAAAAGAGAGTTCAATCTAATTGAACTATTGGTTCGCTAGTCCATTTAAACTTAGATCACATTGCTTATTTAAAGATGTTCATAAGATATATGCTTTTAAACAGGCTAGGAGGCCGTATCAGGCTTTCAGAAGGCCAGACTCAGACCTAAAAAGTAGGCCTATGACAGGCCGAAGGCCAAGCTTAGGCTTTAAAAAAATATGATAGGCCAGACTTAAGCTTTGCAAATCCTAACTCGGCCTAGCCTATTCCCATCTAGGAGATAAGTGACACACATCATAAAAAATAAAATCATGAAAATAATAATCGAAGGTAATATACAATTAATCAATTATTCAGAAACTTGAATATGTACAATTATTTAATTATTCAGAAACTTGTTTTAATCTCCAGAGGATCTTCTGAAAGTTAGATTAATATGTACAATTATTCAGAAACTTGAATTCAAACCAAATCAATTCCAAGTTCAAAAATGCTAAGCAACATCTATGAATACAGTACTACTATATCATATATACTTGTGAAATAGAACGGAAATCCGTACAACTAACATTGGAGGAACAAAATAACTTAACACATAAGTTGTGTGTTATGGACACAAACACGGACACGTCGACACCAGTAATAATTTAAGTATATGGAATTGATTAAATATAATCATATGTATCGAGTTGGACATTGACCAACCCGTGTCGGACACCGAACACGCGTTAATCTAGCACATAACTAATGAAGTAAAAAAATACTTAGCACAACTAACAATTGATTGTGTTATGTAATAAACACATATGAAGCTCATTTAGAACATAGTATAACGTGTAATTAGGATTCTTCTGTTATTAGAGATAAAGTTGAGTAATACTTAGTCAAGAGTTAGCTATCCACCATAAAAAAAATGCTATCATTCAATTACTAATTCAGGATTCATCAATCTGGTATCTTTTTGTTGAGCTATAGATGAGCATTTGCACAAATAGGACCAACTCTAATTAACTCCCTCAAACTCTAACAAGTAAGCTAGGACTAGATTATAAACAATAAAGTGTGTGATATTAGATGCAAAACTGAAGGAACTGTGGATTAAGACTACAAAACAAAGAATACAGAAGTATGATCCAATAAATAAATGATACTATACAACTGAAGATAACATGACAAATGTAAGATGAAGGGGAGAGAGAAGAGAACCTGTGATTTGGGCTGGTGAAGTAAGGAACAAGATGAAACTAATTAAGAGAATGAAGAAAATATGATACAAAGGAAAACGTCAACAAAATCTGAGTATTATAGAAAAGAGCAGGTGTTCTGTATGGTTGATTCCACTTCTAGAGGGGGAAAATTGATTTTGGAGGTGTATAATTTATTCTGACATATTTAGTTGCTTTTCTAAGTAGAATTGATTTTGTCTCCGAAATAAACTGTACTTTTTTTTAAAGCAAAGAATATACTCTGCTTAAAGCTAAGATTTTTAGCTTTTGATTCCATAATTGATTTTTACACAAAAATTTATAGTTTAACTCACTTTTATATGAATGTTCCAAACACAAATCACTTTTTTTTTTGTGGTATCTGGGGTTCAAATCCCAGACTTACATATATTATGCATTATTCTTACCAACTCAGTTAAGCTCACGGGACAAACACAAATCACTTTACCTCAGCAAATTTTAGTCAAAATCAATTTTAAATCAATTCACTAAATTATCAATTTTACAAAAGTAGTGAAAGTATAAATAAACATGAAAGTGACACCAGCCAGGATTATTAGTTATATAAAAAGAGTGAGACCCACATGTGGACCATCCATGAGGATGTTTTTGCTGTTTTTTATTGGATACACATTCCCACGTGTGTTGTCAACAGTTTTCTGGCCAAAATCTGATGTGATTTGTTTAGTTGTTACATACAAATGATGATATGGTTTTTTTATTTTTATAGAAGAAATTTAAAAAATCTAAATATTACACTTATTTCCTACTAAATATTTTAGTGATTATACTGCTAGAAATAAAACCCTGCTGAAAATTGTCTAATAATATAGTGGATAAAAAGTTCTGTTTTGTAACTCATGTTTCATCTTTTCGAAATTGATTTTCGTTCAAGGAATCGCCTAGCAATAAACGTGACAGTCTCTACCAAAGAGTCTCAACAAAGACTATGTGAGTAAGAATTCTGTTACATGAATATAAGGGAACAACAGAGGAGCTTGTTTATTTAATCAATCCAAGCCAATACAAAATCGAAAGAACAGAAAGACAGAGGCAATATGTTACATGGATCACTTCCCGCATTCCATGCATAACTGTCACACATAACCAGAACTGTCCTAATCAAAACATAATCTATAACTTTCCTATTTCAATAATCAGGAAACCGACACACTTACATCGGTCTCCTATGATATTGTTTATAAATGATTCCTCTAACATATTAGCATAGAATTAAATTTATATAATATATCAGTTTCTTGATGAGTACTCCTCCTCATGCTCCATCAATATAAAGTATAGATCTCACAACCTTGGAGAAATTCTTGGGCGATCCCACTCTGTGACAACATGGTCACGAGTTATGTCCTTAAGTGATCGGCAACCACAAAGCGCCATGGTTATTTCAAGCTCATTATGAAGCATTTTAAGTACATTTCTTACACCAGCTTCACCATCAGCAGCCAATGAGAACACCACTGGTCTTCCAATCTGATATATTCCATAAATGTGAGGCTAGTTAGAATTTTATTATACTCCTTTAATAATTAAAATACTAGTAAACAACATCAATGATAAGATTATTAAAAATATTATGAAGGCAATCCATTTTAGAAAGAAAAAAATCTGTACAATAATTATGTGACGCAGTTATTGGCTTCTGTTACCCGATTTAAATTAATAGCCGAAATTGTTAATTACTTTGGTAAATAGATAATTTGAGTTGTTTAATATCAAATCAATGGCTAAGATTGATTACTATGTAGTGTGCACATGTATGAGCTATTACTATAGTAGGGAATTCAAGTCCATCAATTTTTCATATACTTACAAATACACCAGATGCTCCAAGAGCCAATGCCTTAAAGATGTCTGTCCCTCGGCGGACTCCACCATCCATAAAAACGGGGACTCTTCCTTCTGCAGCTTGGACAACCTATTTAAAGTAATACATTGAAAAATAAATTATTCTGCAGGGTCATCAAATGGAAACAAAAAACATGCATTTGTTATTAGTACGGAAACAAAGCAATGAAAAAAAAATGGAATGATTCAAAATATAGCAGCTTGTAATTTTAATGCATCATACAAAATTAGCTAAAATTAAACCAAGAATGATAGCACTAGAGACCTAAATCAGACCTCTTCCAAAGCCATAATAGTTGCCGGGACATAGTCAAGTTGGCGACCACCGTGATTGGAAACAATAATTCCAGCAACTCCAGCTTGTATAGCTAACCTAGCTGCATTATTAGAATATTGTGTAATTAAATTCAATATTGATAAAAATAATTCTAACAAAGATCAAATCGATAAGGAAGTATAGCATCATAATATAGGATTTAAATGGAACACACAGTTAAAGAGCTTGTATGTTTTTTTTAGAGGAAAAAGAGTTTGTATGTTGTCAATGTAAAAAGTTTTTATAGTCTCAATCAATTATAATTGTTGGGTCATTCAATTATATTCAATTATAGTTCTAACTATCTTGAAAGTCACATATAGAACTGGTATTGATTTATTGACGATGTAATCAGTTTTACACCGACAGTACAACAAAATTAAATATCATAACAATGTGTCTGTTTGATAAGCTTACTATCTTCCGCAGTAAGTACGCCTTTCACTATGATTGGCAATGAGGTGATAGTTTGAAGCCATTTTACATCCTGTTACAAGGTTCACCATAGTATATATTGTGAGTTTGTGACTTCCACATCCAATTTCACGGATTTGAAAATCATATATATGATCTATATAATATAACATCACCTTCCAAGTGAGTGATTTGTCATATAAGTCATTAACAGCAGACGTGTTAGCAGAGTGCTGCAAAATATTTGATCCAAAATTTCTCAAATAGTAAATAACAACGGTAACAACATTATGACGACAAAAACAACAAATTATTTCATCCAAAATTTTCATACTTATTACACACCTTAACAAACTTTTCAAGATCCATGCCTTCAAAATTCTTCATTCTCATGTATGATGGCAATGTAAATCTGAACAAGACTCCACCAAAATTGTTCAAAACTATTGTAGGACATTATATTATTAAAATTGAAGACTTATCAATTCAACTGAAATTTTTCGATGATTGTCAACCTGTTTTTTGATTGAGCCTCGTTATGACCAAGAACTGGAGAATCTGCTGTGAGGACAATTGCCTTGAAACCAGCATTTTCAGCCCTTCTAACAAGTTGAGTAACCATACTTCTGTCTTTAAGCAGCTTAGAGAAGAAGATAACATAAACAAATTAGGTTATAACACTAATAAATGAAAACTTAGTTAATCAAAACAAACTAGAATAGTAATTTGTTATTATAAGAACTTATGAAGAGGAAATTATTGCATAAGAGCAATAAATTACTTATTACTTAGTGGAAGCAAAAGAAATATTTTGTCAAACTATTATAATGGTAAAAATTAAATTTGAAATTCCTGAATTCATGCAATCACTCATTTTTCGATCTGAACCATCACATCAAAATTGAGTACTCACATTCTAACTAGGGTTGTTAGATGGACCAACACAACATAACAGGCAAAATTTGATAAATCGGCCAGATCGCGAGGACCCACTTGCATCTACTCATGTGGGGGAAAATGCCAGATCGCGAGGACTCACACCACAATGGGCCTAGCAGACCAGCTTGTTAGACTGAGCAAAATTTGACACCTCTAGCTATCACTTTGTATTTTCAAATTCAATTTCCCTATCGCGGTATGCAGGAACCAGACCTTAATTTTCCAGTACATTAAAACATGACTAGAATTGGAACCCAACAGATTATATGAAATTCATATAAAATCATGTGTTGGACAAGGAAGAGACAAGTGACACATATCATAGAAAATAAAATCATGAAAAGAAGAAATAAGGACAATATGCTCACATAGATTTGGAGGAAACGAATGCCAGGTCCGGTTGAAGCAACCTCCTCAACACTGGAAGTAGCCCACGAGGATAGTGTCTGTCACAAAGTACAAATTTATGAAAATGAATCTCCCAGGTATACTTGAGTAGATAATTAATAAATATGGTAGAAATCAAACCATGATTGTGCCAGATGCTGATGCTGCTCTAGCAGTAGCGTATTCTCCTGCACAAAAATTGCATGATTTGTTTTAATTTACAAGTGTTTTTATGTTGTACCAAAAAAATTCAATGTCAAACACAAAGAATCAAGGACTTATTTATTACATAACAACAACAGCAAAATACATGAAGCAATGGCATTATCTTAAACAAATGAGTATGATGGCAATTACACCTTCAGGGTGAGCCATCTTTTGTGAGGCTGTAGGAGCAATCATGATAGGCATTGATATTTTGAAGCCTAATACCGTAGTTGTCAAGTTTATCTTGCTTACATCCATAAGAATACGTGGCCTGAACCTGTTTTTAGTAAGCACAAATATTGAAAGAAGGGCTTCAATTTAACAGAACACACAAGGTTAAAGGTAAGATGGAGATCAAATAAAAAAAGTTTGTTGGAAATTAAGTAGATTACAAAATCCTTGAGAATGCATTTTTGTTCTCTTTCAAAGTCCACTTATCTTCTGCTCCTGATGCAAAGTAGTCATAAAACATCTTGGACAACTTTCCCTTTGCAATTGCTTCGTACTCAGTAACATTTGTAATATTCATCTTATTAATAGTAACTTTTCGTAAGTGCGTTGGAAAAATCAAGTGATTTGAGCTAAGGGTTAAGGAGTAGGAGGACCCTGATGAAGGAAAAATAATATTAATCCAACAATTAATTACTAACTTTATTTCCACATGGTCTTCTGAAAGTGAGATTAAAATAACTTACACATAACTACCAGATCATGTAAATTTCATACTTCATTAAATAATTTCAATTTTTTTTAAATACTCAAGTAAATATCGATAATTAGATTACATAGCTACGAATTTTGAATGAAGGGGAAAAAAAGAATAACATTATGTGGAAGAGGATGAAAAAACTAAAATACACATAACTAATGAAGTACAAAAACTGAAAACAACTAATAATAGTTGATAATATTTTGTGTAATGTACACATGTGAACCTCATTCTAGAGCACAATACCCTTCATTAAACTTCCTAAGTTTATTAACTTCAAAACTTTATCCACAGAGATCAACTGAGTGATCTTAGATGCAACACTGAACAATGAATGAATACTACAAAACAAAGACTATAGTATGCAACTGAAAGTAACACCAGGTAGTAAGAAGAGAAATGAAATTAACAACACAAATGTAAGATGAAGGGGAGAGAGAAGAGAACCTGTGCTTTGGGCGGGTGAAGATAGAAACAAGATATATAGAACTGGTTAACAGAATGAAGAAGAAATTATGATATAAAGAAAAAAGTCATGGATGTGTCCTTACGATTGATTTTGTGTTCGAAACTAATTCTACATAAGTTATAATTTTTATCTTTTCATTCTATAATTGATTTTTACACACTTTACATTGTATTCAAACCCAAATTACTTTATTTTTAACGCACTTTTAGTCCTAACCAGTTTTACAAAAATTAATTATTATCGGACCCCCGAAATTGTAAGTTTCGTCAATTACTCATCTGACATTAACAAAACTTCAATTACCCTCTTGAAATTGCATAATGTTAGTCAATTTACCATTCCGTCAATTTTCTCTGTTAGTCAACATGACGTAGCATTTGACTGTCTATGTGACACTGCCACGTGTCATACCACGACACAGGGGGTAAAAAAAAATCAAAAAAAATATGGATTTTTTTTTACATATGCAGATACCCCTTGAGATTTTACACTTATGTGCAAATTGTCCCCTGAAATTTATAATAATCAAGCAAATTGGTCCCTGGGACAAAAAAATATTCTTTTGCTCCCAATTTTTTTATCTTAATCATCATCATCATATCATCAAAGACCCTTGTTTTGAACCATGTGTGCACGTTCCTCTCAACTAATGCTTGATGTGAGAATCAACACAATAATAGCACATATCAATGTTTTAAAATGCAATTGAGAACTATTGCAAAAATTAATTGTAATAAAATATAGTTGATGCAGCAGCAATTGTAGTTGTAACAATATGATGCAGAGACATAAAATAACCTTGACATCGTTGTCAAAGTTGTGGTAGAAAACATTTTTGAAATCTTGGCATGAACCAACTATTTTATTTTTTATTTTTTTTTACTAATGAACCAAAGTTTAATCGTAGCTGAAACATGCAAATCAAGGTTTATATGTTTGTATTAATTTTCCATGAGTTTGATAAAATTTTGGTGGTCCCGAAATTTTGTTGAAATTTCAAAGTGTTGTCAAAAACACATTGACACAAACTCACTGTCAATCTAAACATATACTAAGTCTCTGAAAGCTTTAGGACCACAATTTATGTAACGACCACGATTTCTTTAATACCACTAGGTTAGCACAGCCGTTGCATGCACAAAAACAATTTAAAACCATGGCTTAGAGCCATGGAAAATTAATCAAGATAAAAGGAATGAAATAATAGATGCAAGAACTTGTTCAAAAAATTTAATAGATAGAAGAAAAAAAAATCTTAAGAGACTGTGAATTGGTTGCTTTCATCACCAACTCACCAATGCATGCACCCTGCTCTTCTCAAAGATAACATTAAAAGAAAAACTATCTAAGCCAAAAACAATATTCAAAACATAAAATCCAACTTTATAACAAAAAACTTGTTCTTATAATAAAACAACAACACATTTGACAAAAAGTTCCATTATTGTAAGAGAGGGTCTGAAAATAAATGAATAACAATATATAATAAGGGATACTAGAAGATTTACCTGGAAACCAAGAGTGACCTGTGGTACTTTTGAAGCTAAAAAAGGTAAAAGCTGCTACAATCATCAAGAACAAAGTACAAAAGCTAGAAACCTTCATGATGTCACTAAAACCTCAAAATGACCCTTCTTTCTAAACCCTAAACCAGAAAAGATACTAAGATGTTGAAGAGAGGAAGAATGTAATGCTTTAACATAGTTGGAAATTTGTAATTACGTAAAAATCATGTGCACACATGTTCAAAACAAGTGCCTTTGATGATGATGATGATGATAAAGATAAAAAAAATTGGGAGCGAAAGAATATGTTTTGGTCACAGGGACCAATTTGCTTGATTATTATAAATTTCAGGGGTCATCAAAATTTCAAGAGGGTATTTGCACATAACGTAAAATAAAAAACTAGATTTTTTTTTTTGAAAAAAAAAAGTTTGGGAATTTTTTTTACCTCCTGTGACGTGGCATGTAGACAGTCAAATACCACTCCATGTTGACTAACGGAGGAAATTGACAGAGGGGACACAAATTGAGTAACGTTATTCAATTTTAGGAGGTAATTAAAGTTTTGTTAATGTATAATTGACGAAACTTACAATTTCGGTAATTGTCTATTATCACGCTCACGACGACAACAATGGTTGCAGATTTATATTTATCAGATGAGTGTTGGGAATTCGTCTTCAAATTCCTCATCAACGACGATTGTAACAACTACAACCGTTACCTGAATTCTCTCTCCCTCGTCTCGAAGCAGTTCCTCTCCATCACCAACTGTCTCCGTCTCCACTTCTCTCTCACAATTTGTCACCCAACACACCCTTTCCTTCTTCACCTTTTCCAAAGGTTCCCCAACCTCACCTCACTCCACATTCCGCGTTCACGCGGCGATAGATTTTGTTTGGATTTCCTCCCTCGCCTCCTCCATTAGAATGAAATTCACACAAAAAAAATAACGTAGAGAATTCTAATTCATTGATGAATTTTGTTGTAAGTCCTAAATTAACGTCTCTTCGTTTGGCTTGCAATTCATGTTTAAGAGATGAAAGCTTCACAATGTTTGTTTCTATTTTCCCCAATTTGCAATTTCTTGATTTAAGAAATTGTAGTGGCATATCTGATGAAGGAGGTATTTGTCAAGTTTTGAGGACATGCTCTAATATTAGACAATTAAACTTAGCACGTTGTTCAAGAGTGAAACTGGGTGGAATGAACTTTCAAGTTCCCAACTAGAGGTGTTGGACTTGTCCGAAACGAGAGTTGATGATGAAGCACTGTATGAGATCTCAAAGAGTTGTCGTGGGCTTTTGCGTCTGTTACTGGAATATTGTAGGGAAATTATACCCTATACCCCTACACATATACTTTCACCCCAACAAATTTTCA
>Ga0315914_1003374_pt1 | contig 24278 bp, 14 predicted proteins | sample MpolenodulesMG_FD_203920 | JGI IMG/M metagenome (GOLD analysis project Ga0315914, IMG submission 203920) | Medicago polymorpha root nodule microbial communities from Los Angeles, California, United States - elongated nodules | ecosystem: Host-associated > Plants > Roots > Nodule | place: USA... | reverse complement strand
TGTTTCACCACCTCATGAGCCTAAAATTCCATTAACACAAGAGTTTGCTAAATCCAAATTAGATGAGCAGTTTAGAAATTTTATCGAAACACTTCCAAACAAATTGCCACCTAAACTTAAGGATCCAGAGAGTTTTTCCATACTTTTGTTATAGGATTTGAAACCATTGAGAAAGCCATGTGTGATTTGGGAGAGAATGTCAGTTGGATGCCTTTGTCTCTTTGTGAAAGATTGGGTATCGGGTAGAGAAACCTCCTTCTAACCGTCAAGCTAATGACTTTATACGAGCGCTTCGTGGGAGGCAACCCACGAGTTTTATTGCTTTTATTTTGTTTTAATTTGTTTTGTATGTATTTGTCTAAATATGATGCGAAAAAGCGAAAAAATTTTGAAGACGTTGACCAAAAACCAAACCCACCACATCCTTGAAAGAAAAAAAAAATTCCTTAAAAAAAAAAAAAAAACCATTATTTTTATGTGTTAACCTTCGCGGCCTTGGGAATAGGTGCTGGAGCCATCAGCTCAGCCTGCCAGTCGAACATGGCAGCTGAGAACAAAAGGTCCCAGGGCAGGTCAGTGAAAATAGGTTAAGTCTAGAAGGTTCAAAGGTATGGAGATAACGTGTTTCAGTCTTTATAACACCCGAAAGCATTAATGTGATTGCGTTTCCCCAATTTTATTGATCCTAACGGACAAAACTAGAGAGGGATGACGGAAAATGGCGGCCTGAGCAAAGCTGATTGCAAAACCCTAGCAAAGCCTCACCCAACCTTCCCTATTCTATTCTATTCTATTGTATCTAATTCAGCACATATAAAATATTAAATATAAATATAAATATTCAGCACATGTAAAATTATGACACGAAAAGAAACTAAATATTAAATATACCAAAGTTTGATAGTCAAAGTTACTCTGCAAACATGTATGAATATTTTAATAACAATAATAATAATATATTTCAATAATAAAAAATTAAAAAAAATATTATTATTATTATTACTGCTACTGCTACTGCTACTGCTACTGCTACTGCTACTCCTCCTGCTATAATTTCAGTAATTGTTAAAATTTCCAATATTTTTTCCTAATAAATAGGTCTCGCATGATCCACAGGTAGCCAACCAAGTGATTGAGGGGAATATGAGTTCATCTGTGATTGATGAAATGAATTATGTGAACCAATAGAATTCTATCCTCTAGAGGATTGCTGAAGCTATGAGCCAATTGGAAAAGAAAAGACAAGAAAATCGTGAGAATAATCTGAAGCTTTTAATGATGGGGTTAATGCACAACAAAAATATGCTAGCCAACTTGAAGATTGCTAAAGATTTGACTGACTTTGTTGAGGTGGTTAATAAGAAACTGAAGGAGATCGATACTAAGATTGCTGAACTCAATCGATCAAATGTTATTTGAATCTATCTAGTGGTTTTAATGCTATCTAAATTGTAAGATGCATATGAATAAAACTTATGGATCTGAATAAAACTCATAATAAACTTCTATAACTCTTCTATCGAAAGTCACTACTAAAATTTGACGATTTGAAGCAATAGATATTATATGTACCATTAGAATCTTTATCAAAATATAAACCTACTACTAATTCTAATTTTACGAAAATCAAGTACTTCATTTGTCTTAGACTTCTTTTTTTTCTCATTCAACCCCCATATCGTTTTCCGCCAAATCCACCACCCACTCTCCTCTTCAATCCAAACGCCTTAGACCTGATGTAGCCCCTAACCTTGTTGGTGTGCTTTACCTTAATCGACAAGGGTGCTTTGACCTCTCACACGTTTTCCACAATGAGACATGGTTCCATTAAAAAGTGTGTTTTGCGTTTGGGATCAGTTCATACGTGTTTCTTTAAGTTGTCAATGTGTGTTTTGAAGGTTGTTGATGTTTTCACAGGGGTTGAGCGTCTTCATTCACATTCCGGTGAAGTTTGTTTATGGATCTATTATTGTTAACCTGAGAGGGTCTGCTTTTGGCTTGTTTTCACAGACCTGTGGTCTTATACGGTGGCCATGGGTTTAAGTGTTGTTTGAAGTTGTTTGTTTCAAACCCATTAAAAAATGGGTCGTGGTGGGTGGTTTTTCAAAAGGTTTCACTACCTTCGTCTTAGAGGTTGTGGCGGTTTTGGTTATTTCATGTGAAAATGATTTTGTTTGGCATTCCTAATCTATAATTCTCTAATGTTCCAAATCTTTAAAAATCTACAGATCTCACGGCTTGAGGTAGGTTCCAATACACCAACACCGCCTTATTATCCGTCTTAGACCTTGTGACTTATTTGGACTATTATGCTCAAAAGGGCTTTTATGATTATTGTTGTTTAAGAAGTCATTGGTAAGTGGATTCGGTTTTGTGTTGGTAGTCGACTCATTCGTCAGTTTTGAACCCTAATTGATGTCGCTAGATACTCACTCTTCATCTTTTTTTAACTCGATTTTATGGGTGTACGCGAGTTCGTTAGGTTACACTCGTAATGAGTGCTTGTTTGTTAAGATAAATTAGGTTGGTCCACATTCGTTGAATTATCACACACAATTACCCGTTTGGGTTGAACTAAATAATTGCGTGAACATACTAGGACATGTCTAATGTCCTCCCAAATCTTTGTAACTCTTTGTCTTTATTTAAAATTACCATGTCTAATGCATGTCCTCCAAATAATAACTAGATTCAAGTTAAAATTAAACCTCCAATGTGAGATGTAACTAATTGGTTCAAAAAAAGTCTCTCTCTGGCGAAAAAATAGCAATTTTATCACTATTCATTCACCATCTTTGTTAAAGCTTACTTCTTCTTTAGGTAACCTCAACCCTTTCCACCGCCATTATCAAACCACCTCCGATCATCATGCAAACCTTCAACATACCCTGGCCTTGCCTCCTAGACTATGCAGATAACATAAATCTAGACAAAAACAAACAAAAACATGCAACATAAGCTACTAAACCTAATTGCTCCTCAAAAATCAAAACCAAAAACAAAAAATGAAACAAAAATGTCTTGGAAATGTCTTATATATGACCATAACAACACAAACCAAAAATAGAAATCACCTCAAGTTGCCTATAAGCAAACTAAAACTTTTGCGCAAGCTAGAAGTAATCTATGTATATCCCATCTTCTCAGCTACCTCAACCTATCAGACGTTTGGAAGGATGATGAAATGGTCGCTTGAACTATCTGAGTTCGACATCCATTACGAATCCAAAAAAGCACTTAAGGTACTAGTGTTCGCTGACTTTGTGGCCGAAATGACGTTTCCTGCAGAGGAAAACAAGGAAGGAATATGGATTGTCTACGTCAATGAGTCGTCCAATTAAAAGGGACGCAGAGCCGGAGTGATAATCGAAAACAACGAAGGATTAGTAATCGAGTGTCTTTGGGTTTATCCTTCGCGATGACAAATAATTGGCGAATACGAAGCTTTCTTAGTCGGGCTAAGAATCGCTAAAGACATGGGAGCCAGGATGATCAAAATCTGCACCGAATCCTAGCTCGTTGCCTCGCAAGTCACTAGCGAATACCAAGTCAGGGAGGAACACTTACATGAGTACGTCCAACTCGTACAAGCCAAAATGAAAGAATTCAAATTTGTGGAAGTGGTGCATGTTCCCCTACGAACACAACATGCGAACAGATATTCTCTATAAGCTAGCGAGTACACAGACTACTAATGGAAACAAGACCGTCATACAAGAAGTTCTTACAGAGCCAAGTGTTCAAAGGCAAAAAGCTCGCCTACTCCAAATCAACGAGATCTCCGCGATCCAAGATTGGCGAAGACCCGTGATCCGTTACATAACTAGCGGGGAACTTCCGTCAGACCCCTACGAGAAGACAAAGTTAAAACGAAGAGCTTGCTCGTTCTCACTGTTGGAAGAAACTCTATACAAAAGAGGTTTCATTACACCACTTATCAAGTGCCTCGGTCCAATCGAAGCCCAAGAAGCCCTTGCTAAAACACATGACGGCGTATGCGGACAATATCTTGGAGCCAAAGCTCTCACCAAGAAAGTCTTACGAGCAGGTTTCAGGGTGTGAAGGAATGAATAATGGGGATGGAGTAATGTTGTGAAGAGAATAAAGATACTCACAATGGTGGTGAATTAATGGCAGAAAATGCTCTAAGGAAGGAAGTAGTGGTCAGAATTTGATGATGAGATGGCAACGAAGGAGAGTTGTACCTGCAGACACTCTAACACTCAAGTCAGTATATGATTGAGGTGGGTGAAAAGACTAGAAAAATGCATACTTTGAGCAGTGTTGGAGACTTGTTTATATAGGTGTTGGGGAAATCGTTGTGTCGTAATCGTCGAGAGGTAGCAACGGCGCCCATGAATGTTATAGTCATTAGAAGTCGTCATGGCCATTAGGAGGTGTTATGAGCCAGAGAGGATCTGAGGTAAGGTTGGAAAAATTATGGTCATGAGCCTCCTATTTATATAATATTGCTTAACACTCTCTTTTCCATCCAATGTGTATTTTGCAACTCACCCGACAATTATCTCGACACTTTTGCAAAAAAAGAATATTATCATTCCTATCTTATATTTTTTTGATTTGAATATTTATTTTCTTAAAATTATTAATTATTATATAATAAAATAATATTTATTACATTTTATCAATGTCATCCTCATTTAATAAAGTATTGCAAGTATTAACATAACTCACTCAACAAAAAAGTTTTAAGATAGAATGAAAAGGAGAGAATAGGGTTTTGAAGAAAAAAGGGGCTCGGTGGCCCTAGAAGCTAGTGAATCGCTGGTTGTAGGAAAGGAGAGTAGCTGCAAAAACTGTTATATATGTGCCTCCCTCGCCCACCCTCATTCTATTCTATTCAATTCTATTTCCCACCGTACCCTTCTCCAACCACCAACACAAACATCTCTCTCTTTCTTCACATCAATCAAACATAGCATCGCATCTATTTCCCTATACATTAGCGAGCGTGACTAATAAAGTATCTTATAACATTTCATTTCATTAGTGCATGATACACTTCTACAATGGCTTCAGCTTGCATCAACAATATGTCTCCTGAAACTTTCTTCCCATGGGGAGATCCTGAACCTGACTTCGAGTTCCGTCTTCAAGATCCCGTCAACATGCTCCCCGCCGATCAACTCTTCTCCGACGGTAAACTCGTTCCTCTCCATTTCAAACCATCTTCCTCCTCCTCCTCAACCACCACTTCCCCCAAGAAAATCACCACCTCCATAACCACCACCGACCCCATTCTCTTCTCTCCTAAAGCCCCTCGTTGCTCTAGCCGCTGGAAAGATCTTCTCGGTCTCAAGAAACTCTACAACAACTCCACAAACACAACCACAACAACTAAGAGCGTCTCTTCTTCAACATCTTCGAACAATAAATCATTCAAACACCTTCTTAACAGGAGCTGCAAAACAACAACTTCTTCAGAAAACGGTTCTCTGAATCTTCCATTGTTGAAAGACACTGAAAATGAATCACTCTCGATCTCATCTCGTTTATCACTTTCTTCTTCATCTTCAAGCCACGACCACGACGATCTCCCACGTCTCTCACTTGATTCAGACAAACCAAACCCAATTTCAATCCACCGTAACCCGAATCAAAACCCGAACCAGAATCCAAATCCAAGGATCCGTTTAGTCAAACCCAAATCAGGCTCATTCGACGGAAACAACAACAATAGCAACAAACCGGATCACAACCGGGTCGGAAGAAGTCCGATCCGGATGGAGTCATCATCCACTACGCAAGGGTGCAGAGGAGTTTCAGTGGATAGCCCTAGATTAAACTCATCGGGGAAGATAGTTTTTCAAAGCTTAGAAAGAAGTTCGAGTAGTCCCGGTAGTTTCACTGGTGGGCCCAGGTTTAAGCATCGTGGTATGGAACGGTCTTATTCAGCTAATGTCCGGGTTACTCCGGTTCTTAATGTTCCGGTTTGTTCTTTACGAGGCGGTTCGAAATCCGGTTCGGTTTTTGGGTTTGGTCAGCTTTTTTCTTCTCCACAGAAGAGAGATTCTACAGTTGGTGGTGGTAATAGCAATGGCAATGGCAACGGCAACGGAAAAAGTCACCATCATCAATACAGTGTTAAACATCATCAACAACATAAACACACTTAGACAGTGTTTGGTAACAGTTAATTCTTAATTAGGATGTTTTGTTTTTGCCCCTTTTTTGTTAAGGTTTAATCTCTGTTCATGAAGTATGATTTTGGAATGAAAATATTGCAAGAGGAAGGACATTGTTAATTTTTGAGGGGTTGGTTACTTACTTAATCTGCTTTTTCAATTAACAGGTTTAAGATTTAGATTAGATTAATTAATGTAAATAACCTTTATGAGGTTTTGTTGTTGATTATGTTTACATTAATGATGATTAATTAGCCTCTAGTTCTTGTTGTTTCTAACTAAGTTAAGTTTTTCAGTGCAATTTTTGCTGTTTGTAAACACATGGGAATGGAATATGGAATCTCCACTTTTTTAATTTTCTTTTTAGTTTATTGAAAAATATATTGAGATCCGTGGTGGTATTATGTTGAGCTTATCTTGTTCTGTATCATATGATTATTTTAAATATATAGAAATAATTTAATTTGATTTGATTTTGTTGTTTGTATATTTAGAGTAATGGGAAATGATGCCAAAGATTCAAACAGAGGCGCCAGCTCTGGTGATGAATTATTTTTTTTGCACGTCAGTCTGATCCCAAAACTTTATGTCTACTACTATTTTATTTTTTCACTCTCTGCTTGCATTAAAAACATACACTGTACACTATTTCTTTTAGCTAAGTGACAAATTACTGTTTCATTGTTATTTAAATATCTATATAGTAATAATAGAAATGTATTAAAATTATTAAATTTCTTGGGAGGACGTTAATGGGAGATGGAAGAGAGGAAATGACTCTCTGGCTAAGTGGTCGGTGGTCCACACCTGAGACCTTAATGGAAGATTGAATTGAGTGGGACAAGTTTCTCTTCTTTTAATCAAAATGTGTACTTTGATTGGGGACATGGTATAAGTTCCCAGAACGGATTATCAATAATTTAATTTAATTCAATTTCTCTATTAACTGTGTGGTTGGGAAAGAACATCTTTTTCTATTGGGATCAAATTATTTTTCTTCAAGTGAAAAGATTTTTCCCTTAAAGATATGATTATCCATCTTTATGGGTCCGTCCTTGATTAGATATATGGTAGGTCCATTTTTCCTGTTTGTTGCAACAAGCAATTTGATATGTGTTAAACCATAGTGCATAATTGAAGGAATGATTTGCTCAAAAGTTCATTGCCTTTGGACCCCTTTTTTACATCTTTTATCGTATTCTCTCCAATAGTGATACAAATGTTTTTAGTTCCGTGGTACTATATATAGACACAACACAAGCCCGTTTCCCATGGAAACGTTATCTCATCATTGACCTAACCACTTAGCCGATTTCAATGTATGTTTGGATTAACGGTGATTTTACAAAACCTTTGTAGTGTAACTTTTGTTAAAATCGTAGTTCTTGTTCATCAGATTCTTATGATCTCATCGTCAATCTAAACATTTATTGCAAACTCAAATCCAACAACTCATTAGAAGTATGGGAAACTAATAATAAGCACTGTAAGCCAGGAACAATGTTTTTTTTTATTAAATCAAAAGATAGAAATATGGTAAAAGCACGTGATTAACATCAAGTTGACATGCTTTTGAGGTTGGCCACCATGTCCATAAAATCCAAATCCCATGTGAGAGCGTGGTTTTTTAGTTGCCTTATTTGATTAAACAAATGACTAGTCTCGTGTCTGGACTTTGGATCAATGTAACGGATGGAGATGAGACGAGACACGTTCTTTTCTAATGTTAATATTAAAATCAATCATGTTTTGCTAAAATTTATACTAAAGTTAATCAGTCTTTTCAAAAGCCCTCCCATCTTCTATTTGTCATCATTCAAATCAATATAAAACATTTCCTTAATTTATGATAAATGTTCCTGCTTTTATTTATAAAACAGATTTTCAGGAATTTGAGATTATTGAGTTCATAGGAAGAAGTATTATCCTCATAATAATTATTTTTAAGTCTTTTGAGATTAAAATTAAGAGTTTAATCGGTATGTATTGTTAATGTAAAATTATTTTATATATATATATATATATATATATATATATATATATATATTTAATGATGTTTAGCGGTGTTGTCAAATGGTGTATTTGATTTTTTTAAAAATAAACGACAAGCATAACAACTCAAATTATACATTGTTTAATTTATAAAGCTGTTTCAAAGAAATGGAAGAAAAAAACTAAGACAATAATTGAAATTTTTGTCATCTATTAAATTATAACGCAACTTTTTTTACATGTATAGGCCGTTTAAAAAACTAAAAATCTTTTATCCATCGAAAATTGTATAAAACAAAAATTATTCAATATAATAAAAATTTGTTTATATATTCTTCTGTTTTACCTTGTCGTTTTATCTTAAAATATCTTTTTTGCATATTTAAAAACACATAAGTTGCCATATTTATCTACGAAAATATAAACACAATCATATCACCGAATGTTATACATATGTACATTAACTTTACAGAAAATCCACATTAACTACTTAAAAATATAAAAAAAGACAATCAACATTAATTAAACTCAAATTTTGCACAAAAAAAGTCTTATGATTTGGCACATACTGTTAAATGAGATTGGTTTTGAACAAATTTCAGTTGTCCTTGTCTACCTGAGTGGCGGGGGTTTGTCGTTGAGAGTTCCGTCCCGTCCCATCCTTCTCTACAGCGCAGGCTTTGGGTTTGGAGCTGTGCCTTATCCCATTTATCATTTGATTTGACATTTTCTCCTTCATCTCTTACCCAAAAAAGAAATTTAATACTAGTAGTATAGCACAAAATTGTAGGAAAATAAAAGAATTATTAAAATTATAACCAGTGCCCTATCAAACTTTGAGGAGTACCTATCAAATTTAATAGAGGAATAAAATATGAACGTAAAAAGTTAGACAACTTATAAAAATGTATATTTGGTTAATAGAGAGAAAAAAAATTATTAGAAAAATCTCATAAATTGTTTTTAGTGTAGTTCTATATGTTGTCATATAAGTTTTTAAATTTTGATCTTCAAATTAAATATCAATATCCAATTTAATATGGGCCTTTTTGGAGATGGGAGGGGAGAGTTTTGATTGAAGAGATATTCTTTTATTGTGTTTTGTTTGGTTTGATGAGTAGAAGAAGAGAGACTTTTGGTTTGATGAGTAGAAGAGAGACTTTAATAGAGGAAGATATTTGTCCCTTTTAATTTATATATTATCACATTAAATAAAAAAATAACTATTCTTTTTAAATTTTGACTTTAGTGGAAAATAAAATGGCTTATATAGCTCTCATTTTGGTAATTTTATTAGTAAATTGATATTTTTTTTAGATAAACAAAATAATAATAATATTGAGTATTTTTATTGTTTGATTGATTAACAAGATCTAAAAAAGTACACAAAAAAAAATGGTACAAAAAAAGCACAATATTTGAATAGAAAAAAGAATGAATATAGAGTAAACAAAAAAGAGTAATATTTATTTTGTCAATCATACAAATAACTCGCATGCTACGAGATTTGAAGCTGTGTCTATCACTACTTTATTACTGATTTGACATTTGCTCATTCACATTCATGCCATAGTCCCGTAGCATTATGTACCAAGAACAGGCAAAATCGGTTTAAGAAAGCTACTAGTACTTGATAATAACTCTGTTTTTTAATAGAGATATTATTTCTGTACCACCATGTTTTTTTTTATCAAGTGTACCACCATGTTTTTGGACAACTTCTAAGATATTATGTTAAGTAGATAGTTATAATGAGTATATAAGATATTAAAATTTAGGATTAAATATGTTTTAACCTATATAAATATTTCAATTTTTATTTTATGTTTTTAAAAAGTCTTTCGTTGAATAATGATCCCTTTAATTTTGGTCTTTGGTGTTACGTGGCATTGTCATGTGGCCAATGTTAATGACGAATAGTTGATTGGACTTGTACACATAGATAATATTGATTGATATTGTTTTAAAATGATTGAAAAATAAATAAAAAAATGTTAGAAGATTGCCAAATTTAACCCTAATTTCTCACTTTGTTTTCTTCTTCTCTAAATTGAAACCCATAACCTTCCTCCACCATTAAAAAACTCAAACCTTTATCATATACCTAAACCTTCGTCACAAACCTAGAAACAACTTTTATAGAGAATCCCATGCTACTTTGTGAGGAGAAACAACTTTTCATGAGTTTGTAACAAACTTTCATCTAAACAAATATATACTTAATGAGTTCATTGTCTAATATCAAAAGTTGCAATGGTTTAGTAGCTTATCGAGCAACCCATCATAACTCTCTGTGTGGGTCAACATCTTTGGTTCGAATTGCCCGCTTTTTCCCGACTATTTCAATTACTTTAATTAATAATTTTTTAAAAAATGAAATTGTAGAGTGAAAGGGTTGAACACAAGTTTCCTCACCAATCGTGCGAGTTAATAAATTATTCTAACCATTAGTTCAGTAATGATTGAGTGATATATAAACAAGCTAAAAATATTTGAACATTTCAAACTTATATTTTGAAAATGTTTTCCAACAAATTGAGGCCATGTGTCATAGCCCATTGCACATCCTTTGAGCCGACCATTTCGAGGTATTTAGGGTTTATGTCAAATGAATGACTTGATTTTTACTTGGCAACTCCCTTCTTTTAGTAGGCGAAAGCATAGCACGGCAAGATTGACATTCCAACTGTTGGAACCCCAAAACCTCCAACATATCATCTACAATACCCTAATTTATTTTTTTTTAAAAAGAGAAAAATAAGAACAAGACTTTGGGGTACTAGACCAAAACTCAAGGAAGCGTAAATAAAATGTACTTAGTTGGCTCATTAGAAAGTTTACCATAAAAACTCAATGACATAAAACCCTGGTGAAGAAAAAAAATGGAGTGTTCAACAAACATAGCACTAACAAAATATAGACTCAAGTTAGTAAAGCAAGTCTTTTTTTGTTAAATACATTTAAGATGCTCGAAGGAGACATATCCCACCACTAGCAATCGGTAAAATGAAGACATAAATTGACAATTCTATCAACACATTACCTACTATGTAAATGTGAGACATTTATATAATGTAATGTGATCATCCATATTTAAAGACATTTATATTAGAAATATGCCTTTAAACTAACAACTTATATCAGACTTTTAAAAAGGCAAGACTTTATCAAAGAATAGAATTTATAGAAGAAAAACGTCAAATTTCTATTTAGTATGTTAATAAATTTCGTGACAAAAAAATAGAGTTCAATTTCATTTTCTTCACAAATAAACTTTGTCATTAATTTAATTTAAATTTTTAAGTAAAACTTAAGCCTTAAAACAACTCTACATTAGATGATAGACTTAATTTGAACTTTGGTTTTCTGAACAAAGTAGACTCTCTTTTTTTTTTTTTAGGGAAGAACAAAGTAGATTGGACATTAGTTACCATGCCTTGCGTACTACTTTAAAGTGTATTACAGTGGTTTAATATTGAATCCTCTCGGCAATACAAGTGTGTTTTGTACATTAGAAACATCATGATTCTAAAACAAAGGAAGGAAAAGGGAAAAAATGTGATGAAGACGAAATAGTGAATGATCGTGACAAGAAGTTGTGTCTTTTACTCTTTTTGTTTTAGTAGTTTATTTGAATAATTAGGATTGGTTACACAAACTTTGAAGAAATGGTAAATTCTATTTGGTGAAAGATAAATGTAAAGAAGTTTGAAAGAAAAAAAAAATTATGGTAGGACTTATTTGATGGTGAGATTTACTATCTCATTTTTGTGTTCATTTATCTTTGAATAGATCCTTCATTTCTTCATAGAAATGGAGATGATATCAAATCTTTGGTGATAGTGATCGAAGCTAACTTTGGGCTATTACATGGAGTTTACAACAGATATGCATCCATAATTTCACAACACTCATCCAAACTTCATTTTCTTTCCATTTCTCTATTATTATCACATCAATATACCACATTGTTATTCATTCCTCCCTCAAGATGTTAAATGGGTGTATGGGTGCTCATGAAACATTTTCATTTTACAAATAACAAAGGAGAAAGGGAGTAGAGCACTGATGCTTTAGTCTCATTCATTGTTAGCAATTAACTTTACAAATAGTGGTATGATAGTGTTGGTTTGAGACCTTGAAGTGTGTTTTTCTCAAAGTTCCGTGTTCGATTTTTCTCGGTGTCAATTTTGATGAATTGATTTGACCTCTTCAAAGAAAGACTTTATAATAAAAATGTCGAATTTTGGTCGTGTTCAAGTTAGTGATGTTTTGAGAGAAACTAATCAAGGTATAAATAGTTTAGTTAAGTTTGACGATCTCTAGTGCTTCGTAAAAAATTCAATTCAATTCTTGCTTATATTTCAAATCCCTCTTTGAGAGATGCCCGCCCCGACTTTCCCGCATAAATTTTAATTTAGTTTTCTCTGTTTGTGACCAAGTGTCTGTGACCATCTAAGCCTTCTTCATTTTCCTTATCTATTCAAAAGTAAAAAACCTAACCTATTTGAATCCATTTGCCATTGTGGCCTATTACCAGTTCCCGCCATACTCATAATTTTTAATGAATTTTCAGTTCGGATTTTGATGCATATAATATTGTCACATTGTGATATGATATGATATCTAGTCCAACTACGGGTGTGGTGTTTGACTGGTCTTGAATGGGTAATCCCTCCATCACATGTGTTCCTTTCCATCAGAGTTTGGGTTTTGTGACAACGTGGAAATGGATGCACCTACCTACCATCTCAACATTTTCTTGACTTACTCGTTATGCATGCTGACCTGTCCAATGTATTCCCAGACAGCAGAGCAGGGGTATTACTGTCATTTTATTTTGTAAAGTGTTGAGTGGCTTTTGTAGGGTCACGAACCCCAAAATGATTCCCTAAAATCCAAATAAACCCCGGATTCTTGCTGCTAAATTAATTACAAATCTTAATTGCAATATGGGGAAGCCTTGTTGTTGGGTAGATACAGTGATGTGGCCTAGTCTATTTCAAAGGTATGGCATATGATTCTTTTGACTTATTCAATCATTCGGTCCCTTAACTTAATTGATTGTCTTAATTTAGTTCTCTAACTATAATTTGTATTAATTTGGTCCTTTATGTTTTGCTTTGCTACTAGTTTTAGTCTTTTCTGTTAGTTTCTCTAAAAAGAACGTTAACTTATGTACCAATATGGTCCCCTAAGTTTTACTCCGTTATTAGTTTTAGTCCTTTCTGTTAACGTTTTTTTTAAGAGAAACTAACAAAAAGGACTAAAACTAGTAACAGAGCAAAACATAGGAGACCAAATTGGTACAAATTATAGTTAGAGGACCAAATTGAGACAATCAATTAAGTTAAGAGACCGGGTGATTGAATATACCTAATTCTTTTAATAGATTTTAGGGTTAATAGTGTTTTACCGCCTGTAATATAGATCATTTTTTAGTTTATCCCTTGTAAAAAAATTGTTTTGGTTTTCGTCATTGTATATAATTATTTTTTTTAGAATATTCTCTTAATAGGCCATTCAAAAACCAAAATTTCTGAAAATGAACTATCAAGGGGGTATTTTATAATTTTACAAGAACGAAAACCAAAACAAAATTTTTCCAGGAGGTAAAACACTATTAACTCTAGATTTTACTTATATCCATATTGAATGTCATATTATTAGACTTTCTTTCATGAAAATTGGAGAATAACACACAATATTTTTTTTAACATTGATTTTATTGAGCATAATCAAAGCTATGTTTAACGGAGTATATTTAGTGTAAAAATTATGGTGAAACAGGGCGCGCGATGACGTATAGGCTCAAGAGTTCACATACCTCTCTTACGGGCTTCGGCTTCGTGGCTTAAAGATGGTTTATCATTGTTGACGGATAATCCAATATTTGCACCTTTGATGCATGTAAAGTTATGTAATTTTATTCATCAATCATGAAAGACTTGGAATGCTTCTTTAATTTATAACCTTTTTTATGCAAACACTACCCATCTAATTCTTAATACACTGCTTCTGCCTTGTTACAGATGATAAACTGAATTGGAAAGGGGAGAAGAGTGGCAAGTATTATGTCCTTGGTACTTATAGAATTGAGGAATGATATATGTATATCTATTTTATAATAATTTTCTCTCTCATACTTATATTGTATTTTTATTTTCTCTCTCTATTGTTTTGGTTTTCGTGTCAATACATACATTTCTTTGTAAAAATATGGTTGTCACATAAATTGTCAAAAAAATGAATGTTAAAATAACACAACTCTATAGAATTTGTGTGACTCCCAAAGTGAAGAATTTTCTATGGCGCGTGTGTTGTGGCTGTTTTTCAACGCGTGCTCGCCTCTGTAGCAAAGATGTATCTTGCCCACTTGATTGTGTACTTTGTAATAACAACTATGAAGATAATATTCATGTTCTTATTGAATGTCCTAAAGTTGTTCAGGCGTGGCATGATTTGAATTTATGAGACAAAATAAATAGGTTATGTGCCAAGATTATAATATGTATACACTAATTTTCTCTCTTTTGCAACAATTTTCTTTAAATCAATGTGAGCTCATGTCCGCAGTCATGTGGAGTCTTTGGAAGGGTCGTAACCTGAAACTTTGACAACAACAGAATGAATCCAGCTCGCAAGTAAGTTTATTGATTAATCAATGTATATGGTTGGTAATATATAACACATAAATTAATTATTCAATAAATATAAAATTGATTTTTTCTTATCACAAGGATGGGAGGGAGTAACATATTTGTGGATTAAATATATTTTTTGTTTCTATTCAAAAGTGATACATTTGTGTTCCTATAAAATCATTTGAACTAATATTTAGAATCATTTGCAAAAATCTTATAATTATATATTTAATACTTCACATATATCACCATATAAAAAGTAATTTTTTATTTTTTATTTATCACCATACAATGATAAAAATTGGTTTTGGATGAATTGATTATTTGATATTGATTTAAGTTAAAAATATGATAAAAATAAAATGATTTATATTTAATATGTTTATTTGGGTGTACATTTTAAAAAATTGAGTGTATAAATCAACTCTAAATTTAAAGATATTATTTTTAACTTGAAGTTAAAATCAATTCTAAACGTTAAATCCAATTTTACTTTAAGAGAATTAAATATATCAAAATCAATTATAGTTATTAAATTCAATTATTATTTTTTGGAAAATTCATTATTTGGCTGGTTTAATCCGGCGCTCACATGAGATTCAATTTTAGCTCTCCAAAATTGAACCAAACATGATTTTCTTTCGAACAATACACAGTGTCCACAAAATTTGTCAAGCAATCAAAAGAAGGTTTTTATTAAAAAGTGAAATTATTATTATTTAGTAAAAAATAACAACTTATATTTTCATGATGAAAATTCTTTTTTTAAATTCTTTAACCAATACCTCAGGTTAGTATGCCCATTTTCCTTTTTAGTGTGAATCAATTAATTAAAAATCAGTTTTTGCTTGTTTTGGTTAGTGAGCTCAACTTTGTCATTACTTTCTCTTCACTTTATATAGGTTTGAGGAAACGTGCAATCATTTCTATCTTGCGAGGTAAATCAGCTGAAAAGCAAGCATCAGTTTAATTAATGATCTCCACAACTAAAAGCATTTCAATTGAATTGAATTCATATAAATATATTGGGACAATGTTGAAGTTGTATTTAAAGCATGATCTTATTGATTTGATTTTATGTGTCTTAAAAAAGAAAACAATGTTTGTAATGTGTTGATGAATAATGAGAGATAGCCTACAAAAGACTGAGGGAAGTTTTGGGGCATCAAAGTAAGAACGTGCTTATGTACAGTCGGGTCTCTGAATAGATTCCTCTTCATCCAATCCCTTTTATCTTATCATATGCAAATGCTGCATCCTCAACTTCTCTCTCTCTAGTGGGTCAGTACACAAAAAAGGATGAAAAAAGGGTAGGGTGCTCTTGCCAAAATGCTAACGACTAAGAAAAGGTAGTGTTGGTATGTGAGATGAGGGACAGATAAAAGTAACAAAGATTTTATCCATAGTAAAGTAAGTACAAAATGAACTGAGTAAATTAACTCTATGTATATCTACTAGTACTACATTCTATGAAAGATTACAAAGGGGTCCATACTATCATGTGCTAGTTAAAATGGTCCTAAAAACGGACCAATTAATATCAAATTAGTATACTGTATCTCTCTAATTTGCTTGTTAGTAAAACTCATAATAGTGTGACTCAGATGAAAACATGTGACTTAAACTATTGACAATTTCAAAAACTTTTTTTCGTCAGTTTTGTGATTTCAAAAACTATCATGATAGCACGCTATAACCCTACAATTTCAAGAATCAAAAAAATAGGTATGACTCTACTTTTACATTAACTAGCCGGAATACTTTCCAAAAACTCAGACCTAACTTGATGCTAAGATATGGCTGACTTGGGAAAATATTAAATATGTCTGTAGTCATCATAATCTACCCTATAGTGTCTTCATATGAGATTCAAGGCTAGGTACATATAGATGATAGATGAATGTTTGTTTTTAGAGTAGAATAATGCTATAATGTCATGCCTATGGAGGTACATACTACACAGTTTGGGGGCATGTGAACACCACAAAGTTCACATCACAGTATCTATATGAGCTGGACTGGGAAGGATAATTTGTTGTTGTTATGTTAGACTGTGTCATACTCATACAACTGCAATGGGTTTGTGTTCATTTTGGAATTTAGTTCTGTCATGACAACAGCTTTTTTACGGTTTTACTGTAGCTCAACCAGAAGGGTTGGAACTTTGAGCTCAATATAGCATTTAACTTTTCATTTTTTCTTTGCTCTTCTTTAGTTGTGCAACAAAACGACAACAGGAAACCAAGGCATGATTCTGGCCAATTGCTTCGGGTATTAAGATTTGGTAATTAATAATGCTTGGCAAAATTTGCTTGTGTCACCAAATCGTTCCAAACTTTGGCGTTTATGTATATACAGTATACTATCGTCCAAAAAATGATTACAGTATACATAATTCCAAACAGGGCGTCATGCATCATTATGAGTTTATATCAACCATGTGGTGAAGCAAAGGTAAATGAGATATAAGAAGGTAAAAAGAAAGAAAAGTGACTGGTTGTTTGAGGAGTTAAAGTGAAAAGAAAGGAAAACAAAACATATACTAGTATATTCTCTTGTTTGAATATGTTTTTAGGAACTAGGTCCAAGGTCGAACTGATGAAACCTTTGAGTGCTTGTTTAATCACTTCAACCATAGTCGAATTGGGATAGCACTTCGGTGCCTTTGTCTCTATCTCTCTCCTAATTAATAATTCTCTCTCATAAAAATAATTTATTTTAATCATTCAATCACCATTCTCTTTCATCTAAAATACACTAAAGTCACCAAAATCATCTAACAAAAAGTCACTGAAGTGCCACCCGTCGAATTGGATGGATGACAAATAAATAAATAAATAAATAAACTATTAAATACTAAAATTAATAGATACCAAAAAAAACATGGTTCAAATGTGGTTTAATCCAATTGGGCGAGTGGCTTGTCCAATTGGATTAGGCCTAAGGTACATTGAGATCAAACCAATGGAAGAAACAACCAATTTTCAATAAAGAAAGGAAGCATCTCAATTTTTCAGCTTTCCATCCATCCTCCTGTCTTTCTCCTGTCTTTCTTCTCCCTTTCTCAGCAGGTGACATTTAGCATGGGAAAGGGAAAGAGTTTCCCACCATGGAAAAGTTAATCTTGACCATTAGATTAAGTAGAGAATATATTTTTATCATAGTCTCTCAACACTATATCTAACCACCCACCCTCTCCAACACATCTTCATTCTTGCCTCCCCCACCTACCTCATTGGACTTTCTCACTTCATCCTTATCATCAGCTCCAATGTTACCTCAGTCCACCACAGCAGACAGTAACGGAAAATACCCATTTTGTTGGAACAACAACCGCTCAATATCAAACAAAAGTAACTATGTTCAGTAGTGTGGATCCTTCGAAAACAAATGTTCAGTAGTGTGGAGTAACAAATTCACCTCATTGTTTGTGAATCAACTTTTGTTTACAAATTACATAAAATAATACAAATAAATTCTAAACTTGATTGAATCTGAAAAATAAATTCAAATCAACCAAAATGGATTAATTGCTTTTACCATGAATTGTATACATTTATCTCCTATCCTTCCATTTTATCAGCATCATGAAAATTATTTAAAAATGGATTAATTTCAGAAGTAATGGACAGTTCAGCTTGCATCCGTGGAGTTTGGTTTTTTCATGGATTTTTGATGTTGGAACCATGCTCTAATTTTAGAATGGTGAATTTTTGTTTCCAATGTATGCTAGATCTGTTGAGAAGGTCCAGTGAGGTAGGTGGGGGAGGCAAGGAGGAAGATGTGTTGGAGAGGGTGGATGGTTAGATATGGTGTTGAGAGACTATGATAAAAATATGTTCTCTACTTAATCTAATGGTCAAGATTAACTTTCCCATGGTGGGAAACTCTTTCCCTTTCCCATGCTAAATGCCACCTTCTCAGCATTCAAACACAACACTAAAGTTAAAATAAGAGACTTTTTTACTTCAAAGTGAATGAACTCTAGGTTGGATCTTAGTGAGACATGTATTTTTTGATATTCTTATCTCTTTCAAGAATCAGTAACATTAAGAAACTTTTTAAGACCTAAAGTCATTGTTTCACTAGGACCGGGAGTTAGGTGGACCCAAAGAGTTTGATGGAACTGGGTTGCAATGCATACTTTTTTCCCCAGAAGTCCCAGAAAATAAATGAGCCAACTTACTGCAAACCAACCAACAAGTAATGCTACTTTAGATGGGGCAAGTGTAATGTTGCCCCACTGTGCCATTGGTTCTTGTTGTGTCCTAATATCTGTTCGTTTTCCAAATATAGGGTGGCTTCTTGTTGATATATGTATAGAAAAGCATAAATTTAAAATAAAATGACTTCTGTAAATTGTTTCTTTTTTCCTTGACCAAAAAAAAGAAAATTGTTTCTTTTTTCTCATTTCGCAGAAGATTAAAATTTACAACAGAATTCAGTGGGGGATGATTTTTTTTTTTTTTTAAACAAAAATTAAGTGAAGATTAAAAGAAACCTAAATACAACTATTAGCTGGATGCCAATTTGAATGCCCTGAATTGGCACCAAGCAAGTATATGCTAACAAGAATAAATAAATTTAAGGGCTCGAGGGTGCATTGCATGGTAGTGATACATACATAAGGAAAAAAAGGGGAGTTGATTGAGCCGATGACAATTCACCCAGAACTTTCAGTGGTAGCTTTCTCTGCAAAATTATATGCAAAAAAAACTTGGTCAGAAGAGTATGAACAGAAAAATGGTTGCAGTGTGCAAATAATTAATCAAATCAATAAAAAATAGGATTAAGACGACAGTCCATATTTTCAAAGAAATAGATGAGATATGAGCCTCTTATCATTGCTGCAAATCAGTGTCGTAACTTGAAAGTACTTTGACGACACTATATATAACATTAGTAACCAGTGTAATAGCAAATAATATCACTATTTCATCTGCTTGTTAGAAAATATGTAATGCATGCTTGATTCTATTGTGATCTAATATGTCTTAAATCATGCACTTTGGCAAATTACAGATATTCTAAAGCAGATTGCTTTGTACTTGGACTTCTGATCAGTTTGTCTAAAAGTCAATCCTAACTGCAAGGACTATTCCTCAAGTCCTTTGATTCTCATTAGAATCATAGCTCAAGACATTTTAACTAATAGGGTTTTCAAAATCTTCTGTGGCCCTAGGAGCAGATTTGGCTGTGTTTAGTTTTGCATTTGGTATGCCAAAATCCAATTTGAAGAATAAGTTTACCTAGGACTATCATCACACCAAAATTAATTGACTAAATTTCACTTTGAATAAAAACCAATTTTGCCAAATCAAATTTACTCGAAATCAAGTCTTCAAATTCTAACACACACACTTTCCATATCAAGCCGGATCATTATTTTGATATGTAGTATGCCAGCTAGAATGATTGATCTCAGTGTTTTGTACTCGTGGCAAGTGCATGTGGGGTTCAAGAGTGTCCTTAAAGGATAAAACACGATTATTGAGCACTGAGTAGTGAAAAAAGTTGACAAGTTACTTTCTCCAAATGGAAACCAATCAGGTCACAGGTTGGCCAAGAGAAATCCCTGAAATTGTACATCATGATGCGCTTATGCAGATCAGCTAACTAACATGCATGTGATGGAGGACATAAATAATAAATATTATAGTACAATCCGATTTTCCAGGGGTATTTGTATGGAAAGAAGTATAAATGATTAATTTGGTAGAAAGAAACTCATAGTATGAAGTTCCAAACTAGCTTGTAAAGCCAAACATCTTATTATTGGGCAACTTGGTTGTCCAACACAAGCACTAATGTGGTAGTCAGTTGTGATGATACAAGCAAATAGCAATCAGACCCAAACTATTAATAATAATGTTACTTGCAAAAAAAAATGAACAAGTAAGAAAATATATACAATATTAAAATAAATTTGAAATCATTTGACCAGAGTAATTGCCCAAAATTAAAAAAGGGGGGAAAACTATAATAGATTGGCTCAAGTAATCAGCTTATGTGTCATATATAGTTGTAGACATTTTCCTAATATGTAACAGTGACTACTTATTAAATCTACAACTAAGCGTGCAGTTCTTGAGCTGTCAGCTCAGTAAAAAGAGTTTGACCTTATAAGTTATAATCTCAAGCGACGAAGTTCAAATTCCCTCGGAAACAGTTGGAAAATGGTCATCAATGCCACTTTACTTAGAAATAATTTCTTCCTCAAATTTAAAAGTAAAAACTAAAAAAATCTAGAACTGTACACGAATAGATCGATCACAAAATATGCCGTAAATTCAATTTTAACTTTGCAGAGTAATAAAACCATATAATGGCTAAACAGAGGACATTGGAAGGGGAGGGGGTGGAATTCCAACACGAGCAGTTAATAACTATTAGAAAATAACTAGGAATTTTAAAAAAATAAAACTATAGTATAGTAGGATTAAGCCTTTGGAGACATGTATATACCATGAGTAGTGCCAGTAGACATAATACGGTCTATATTATCAATCCGCCCTTGTATGGATTTTAGAAGTGAATTCAGTGATGAAACTCTTTTCCTAACACCAGAAATCTTAGCAGCATGTTGCATTATGAATGGCAAAGGTGCATCTTCGAGTAACTGATCAAGTTCTGCCCAAAAAACACAAAGTTCAGGTTACCAAGTTGTAGAACTAGAGTATTTAGAAATTATGACATCTTAGAGTTATAGGAAAAGCTTTAGCAGAAGCATTAACATTAAGCAAAACTGAATTCAAATTATAGCAACTTAACAAAGATAACCCATATTAGCACACACTACAGCAGCAAGTTCGACATAGCAATTAAGACTTTGATGGAGAGTAGATCGGCATAGAACAGTGTTTATGTCATCATGCAGACAACTCTATATGTTAGTCATCTTGGGAAAAGTGAAGTGTTTTTTTCGATTGTATAGCTCATGGAATATCTACACAGCTCTATGGTGCACTAAATTTTTGGATTCAGCCTTCTCACCTCATGGTAAAACACTCTTTGATGGAGTCTAAGAAATGGTTCTTTCTTTCATAAAATTTGCTAGACTAGACCATATGGTTGCCAACTTCCTTATTAAACTGATAGGAACAAAATGTCTTCTTGTGTTTTTAATTTAAATTTAAATGATTAAAGCAAGTTTTTTGTTCAAATTGATATTCGCACTCCAAGTAAAACAATTTCAAGCCAGGAGGCTAAGATGTAGACCATCATAGAACTTGCCCATCCGGACCATATAACTTACAAGCATAACTTATCCCCATGAGATAAACCAAAGGTATCATACAAAATGAATACCAGAATTATCAACTGCAATCGCCAATTTAAAACTCCCAAAAATTGACTCTGGCAGCACCACAAGAAAAGCTTCTTCCAAGTGGAGAGAATTATATAATTATTTCCAGCTTTTTCTTTCTTATTGTTGAATATTTTTATAAGGGAAAAGCATGATGATGGTGATAAACCTTAAATTAGCAATAATATGGTTACCAATGTCTCTGTTCCATTTTACTTTTCAGCTAAGAAATTCATCTTCAAAAAACCTCTTACCACAAAAATTAAAATCCGGCCAGAACACCTAAAGTTTCACACTCTTTCTTCTTTCCGGTATAGAATAAGCAATAACATCTTATATCACATTTTTAAGCCTTTTCTGAGTTTTTCAAATACAAAACTAAGAAAGAATGCAACCACCATACATGGTGAATTGTAAGCAAGTAGTAAAGGTGCCTACTTTACTCACACAGAGCTTGGGCTTGAATTGTTTCCAAAGCATGTGGTAGGATAAACACAGGTATTAGGTAGCACATGTGAATCAGTGGTATTGATTGTTTCTCGGTTGACCTCGTAGAAAAACTTAAGCAGTACTAGTGTAACTATCGAAATCAATAATACTGTGTTAGGCCCATTGAGTTTGCTTTCCCTTGACTCAGTAGTAGGTTAAACATAACAGTCCAATGTTACTACCTACTTCACCAGTTTATAGAGTAGCACTCAAAGTAACTTCTCGCTATAACACGAAAAACAAACCTAGAAGACGGTGGAGATGATGGCCTATCAATGAACATTTGTTAGGATTGTTTCTTTGTCTAAGAAAGAATTCCTAGAATAGTGGCATAAAAATAGATTCAAAGGAATACAGATTGAAAACAAATGAAGGATTTCTTATTGGTGTAGAGAGATTGAAAGAGAAGATAAAAGGGTATACAACGAAGATAATAAACTTGCACAGAAGGCTATCCGAAATGAACACTCTCCTTTCACACTAGAATCCAGTCACAAAATTTAATTATTCAAAGCTATTATTTCCTCTACCAATTGAGGGCTATTTAAACACTTCTTAAGAATAACAATAATAACAATTCTTAACAACCACCTAACAAACTTATCAACTTACTAACTAGCTTCTATTAACTAATTATTAACTACTCTAAGTATCATATATTCTATATCCTAACAATATTGAATAAAAGATAAACATTTAAAGAAGCACTTGTGGAAAGGATAAAAAAAAAATGTTATATGAAATTAGTTGAACAACAACTTCTTGTGTAAATTTTTTTTTTTTTTTTAAAAAGCCAACTTCTTGTGTAAATTAAAATTAGTTTCGACATAGTTTTATTTTCCAGAAATTCTCTCATTTAACTAAACTTCTTTACAAATATCTATAAACTATGAGGACTGTTCAGGAAGTGATGAACCCATGGAATTATTTTAATTGAGAAGCTCGTAAACTTGGACATAGATTATTTTAAGGTAAAAAAGCCAATTAGACTATTTTGGCAACTTCATAAAATAGCTACTATTTTCTACACAAAATTTAAAATAATATCAAGTGATTGCCAAGCCTGCGCTCAGAATCAAACTTCATCAGATTTCAGAAACCATATCATAACTAACCCTAATAACCAAACACAGTAAATTTTCCTACATGGCCAAAGGGCTCATTACCCTTTTGGCCCAGTAAGGTATCACTGGCCTGACTAGAATCACTTTAGAAATTTTGAGATGTTTCAAAACCCTTATAGGTGTTCCTTTGAGTAAGATTTGAGGACAAACATGGAAAAGAGATCATGAACTTTAGGGGTTATCCTACCTTTCAGCTTGATGGACAGTTGTAGCTCCGAACCCAACACTTAAATGCAAGAGTAATTTGTATGCGGACCTCGACTTAGAAGTTTTTTGTATAAACTCATAATATCATGACGTTTGGATCTTCAAAATGATCTCAAACTGGACTCGCCATCATGACTTTTATCCTTAGCATACCATAAGAAGTGGGCAACACTTAAAATTGTGGAAGCAATATAAAGATTTTAGAGGTCTCTGAAATGGTATGAAGTTTGCTCTTTTGGCCCCCCATAATAGCTCACAAATCCTGGAAGAAGAAAAAAAAAATGTTTGGTAGCTATCCACCGAAGCGTTTTTAAACACAAAAAACAACGTTTGGGAGATATGAACTGAAAGGCTGAGAAATTGTGGGGGG
>Ga0315914_1003372_pt1 | contig 24279 bp, 8 predicted proteins | sample MpolenodulesMG_FD_203920 | JGI IMG/M metagenome (GOLD analysis project Ga0315914, IMG submission 203920) | Medicago polymorpha root nodule microbial communities from Los Angeles, California, United States - elongated nodules | ecosystem: Host-associated > Plants > Roots > Nodule | place: USA... | reverse complement strand
AACTTGTAATTTGAGATTACATTTTAGTGGAACTCTCCTTGAAAGTGCAAGGAGGACAGGACTACTTCCGGTTTGTGGAAGGAACCTGTATAATTGCTTGTGTTCTTTCTTCTTCTGTTCTTTACATCATCCGCTGCACATAGACTCTGAACTCACTTAGACTCTGAACTACTTCAGACTCTGAACCTGAGGACAGTTATCTAGAACGTAAAAGAAGAAGTTTCCAAAAACACAATTCAACCCCCCCTTTTTGTGATTTTTCTCACCTTCACTGTGTGTGTTATTTTTGCTCTTCAAACACCAAAATACTAATAATTATTTATTATTTTCAAATTGTTTCCTATTCAAACGACAATTATTTTCACCTTTTTTTCATAACATATTTATCACTAACATTGCTCAACATAAAGCTTACAGTAACCTCGCCGCCACTAGTGAGGTCGTTGTCGTTTTTCTGTGATGAGTTAAGTGATCTAAAGTCTTGACTGCTTTGCTCTAACAATCTAACTTACTTTCATGTATCTCTTTCTTTTTGAGAGTTTGTTTTTTAAAACTAAATATCTTTTTCTTTTGTTTAAATGTGTTCTGCATCTTCTTCATTTCTCACACTGATATTTTTTTTTTTATAGAATTAGTGAATTTTTCTTCTTGGGAAATCATGGTATCCGATAATCGCTTGACTGATAAGTAAACTCAATATAAATAGGTTAAGATCACTCTTTCATAACCAATGAGACAGTTGTATCTAACCTTTGAAACCCTTTCAACTAACCAAGGACATCAAGATAAAGTTGACTCTCCATCTCCTAACTCACGCCTACAATTGTCGTCAATCCAGATTCCAACACCTGTCCCAACACCATTTTTAATGCTAGTTAAATTATTCAACCAAATTGAACCTCCTTCAGCATCCTCACGAATATTACCTCCTTTCTCACCATACCTGCTTGACAAAACTCTATGCCACAAGCTATGACGCTCCTCCTTTAATATCCAACACCATTTATCTAACAAAGCCATATTGAACTCTCTCAACCACCTAACCCCCAAACAACCATTCTCCTCTTTACAACAAATAGAACCCCAATTTATCCAAGAGATTTTCCTAACATCCTCACTTCACCCTCAAGAAAACAATTAAAAATAGATTCAATAGAGGAAATGATTCATATGCGGCAGCCTTAAAGAAGGAAAGAAAGTAGACCGGAAGAGAAGACAAAACAAATTTTTGAAGAACCAGACAATCACCCAAAGATAGATTTCTACTTTTCCAACTCGACATTCTAGATTTAATACGATCAAGCAAGGGTTTCCAGAAGTTCAATTTGCGGGAGACGTCTCTAATAGAAGCTCCAAGTAAAGGAAAGGTATATGGCCCATTTTGTATTTCAAAACAGAAGTTGTCTCAACCAGTCAAGAGTCAGCCACAGTAACACCAACCAACATACTTTTATTTAAGTTAGCCTTTAAACCCGAAATCATTTCAAATAACATGAGCACGACTTTGAGAGATCTGACATTCACCCAACTCTTGGTTCCTAGAAATAGAGTATCATCATCAAATGGTAAATGAGAAACAAAAGTGTTATCGGAATGACCAATTGAGTAGCCTAAGTAGAGCTCGGTCGTCACTACTGCTTTCATCAAAACATTAAGGCCTTCGACAGCTAGTAAAAAAAGAAATGGTGAGAGAGAGGATCCTCTTGATGTACCCTCTTTCAAATTTGAACTCGTTTGTTGGGCTCCCATTTAAAGAACAAGAACTGAAGTAGAAGTAGTACTAATACATTCCATGATCTATTTACGCCATAAGGTAGGGAGATTCATTTTAAACATCATAGTTTCCAGATAATTCCAATCAACCGAATCAAAAGCCTTCTCAAAATCAACTTTATTATTTTTTTTCTTCCTATTTATGTTATTTTATTTTTGTGGATTTTTTTTGTTGAAATTGATGAATATGGTATGAAGTTCATATGAAGATGAATTTCAATGATCTTACACGATCCAATGATATATTTTGTTTCTAAAGGATCAAATAGTTAAAATTAAATAAATTAATAAAGTCTATAGTGAACCACCTACAATGTTGGTCCACGTTACACATTTTGGGTTAAGATTAACATAGAGGGACCAAATCAATTGACGCAAACATATTTAAGGGATCAAAACGTAACTTTTATTAATTAAGGAAGCAAAACGAAAACTCAATTAATTAAAGGATCAAATGTCCAATTTAGTCTTTATACTTTTATCATTTACAATTTGATCAAAACAATCTACTGCTCACCTTCAACATTCCCAACAGTACCTCTCCAATAAAAATTTACAACCCAAACTAAGATCTGTACATTGTTCCAACAATTTGCTGTGTTTCACAACTAAAGAAGATACACTCAAAGAATTCTTACTTAATCAACTAGTAAATTAGCCTTTCCAAGGTGATAACAAAACTTAAATTAGTCAAAACCCTTAAGAAATTGTAACCATCTATGTTGCCTATTCAACTCATGTATAGAGTTGATTAGAAGACAAGCCAGAGACAATTCATGCTCTTATTAGAGTAGCCACAAATCTTGTTCATATCCATATTCCTATTGATATTATCAATTTTATCTATGATATTAGTCATGCTATTAATCATCCTTTCTTGAAAGAAAAAAAAAACTCTACAACATCCCGTCTAAAAAATACACTCCATAACAAATCCGATGGTTGAACTAATTTAATTTTCATTTTAATTTTTTTTTCACTTCAGTTGTATAACCACAGTAAGAACTTAAAATAAAATTAAAATCCAATTATTATATAATAAAATTAAAAACAGACGCATAAATTGTCTCAAATCTTTATATTTTTTTTAGGGAGTCTCACATCTTTATATTTCTCTATCATGTTATTTCATGATAAATTTTTAATGATTAATAAACTACTATTGTTGTTTACAGACATAATTGTTTGCTATATTTGTATTTTCTATTTCACCAGAACTCAAACTTTAACCATTCAACTCTTGTTTTCATTATTTTTGAAATGGAACCATTTAACTCTTTAAATTGCTCCAACTCTTAGCTAAGCCTAACACTAGTTGAGCTTTCAACTCCATAATTATAAATTACGATATTTTTTCACACATAAATTAATATTGTTAAGAACAATTTCTACCGGTCTTATACACAAACAAGCTCTAACTAATGGTAGAATTCGTAGAAACCAATTCTTATATATCTCATACCCCTTTGCTAAAAAAATGTGCTCCTTATAGACATAGTTCATGAATGTCCTTTGAAGATGACCAAGTCGTTTCCACCTAAACGTATAGAACCATGCTACTCTTCTTTCCCATATAACGCTTTCTCAAATTACTCTTTCTAATCTCTTTTGTTTGGTCTTCCATGGAATATTTGTACACATGAAATTGTTATGTGAGGTAGATACTCTTTTATAGGATTAGATATTTAGATTAGATTAAGAATATGAATAATGAGGTGGCTTTGGATGCTTCATAGACGAGGATGGTATTGCTGTCTACCACTGGCTGGTCCCACCAATATGTTCCGTTGATCAACCGTCGAAAAAATACAACAAAAAATTACTAGTCTTATTTGTACAACTATTTTTTTGACAACTTTTGAGACAACTTTCACTTTTATATTCACATTATTTTTTACTTTATTTCTCTATTGCTTTGATTTTTGTGCAAATGTCTACTTTTTCTTTGTAAATTTTGGTTGTCCCATAAATTGTCAACCAAATGGCTGTTCAAATAACACTCTTCTAACATTATTATTTGATGTAAACCTCGTTTTGATCATTGAATATGTTATTATAGTTTCTGAATAGGTTGAAATTGCAAATGTATTTCAAATGTCTAGACAAAAAAAAAGGTATTTCAAATGTCTTTTTTGTTAGTTATTTGAATCAAATGTTATTTTTAATCATTTTGATCTTTAAAATTTGATGTTTATATAAACCTGATTGATTCATGAATTATAACTATGTCTTCTCACACATTTTTGAACCAAAATAGGATTTTACTCTTATTAGTTTATTCATGGAGCTTCCTTTTGTCATGTTTCTTTGGTGGTCCTTCCTTCCAGCACTTTTGTCCCCAATCAATGATTTTAAACGAAGTTTATTTCCGGTTTGTAAAGTATGCTTGTGTCTTTAAGAAACGCGTTACATATATTTGAACATTTTATTTTATATCTAGCATGTAAGTGAGACTTGTGAGTTAATGTGTGATTACTCTTCGGCTCTACAGACGACCGAATAACATTAAAATCGTCACACACACCATATTACATCGTTGTTATGATTAAGAATGACACACAAACGAGCCCATAAGTCTTGTCTGCCATAGGCATTACAAGGCGCATACACATTTGCTAGAGCAAAATCGTCACCATTTTTTTTCCAAGCGGTCTTGAATTACAACAACATTATCTAAACTTCTAGTGACCCACACATCCACCTCAGCAGAATCCCATAATGTCAAAATTCCCACAAATGCCCCCACATATGGCCTGTAGGAATACCCAAAACCTGAATTTTCCCACATAGATGCACAACCAAAGTCATTAACAACTTTCGGTTTAGTTTCCTGAATACATAAAATCCACAAACGATATGCTTAACAAGCTTAAGAATTTCTTTTTATTTCTCTGAACTCCCTAAACCTCTAATATTATAAATAGCTATAGCTAATAGCCAAAATTTTATGAATATGTTATTTTATATAACTTTTCAATTCAAACCCTTCAAATTAACACTTACACAAAATGTGAAGATCAATTTGAAAATAAATTTTAAAACTATTTTTAACAAAAGAAAATTTGAAACTTAGTTTGGTACTTCTAAAAAAACTTGAGTGCTAACAAATGTACATTGAAATATTTTAATCTCAATCTTCATAGAAATGGATCTATTTTTTTTCTTTAAAAAATGATTTTTCTTTAATATATTCTTTAGTATTTTGTTCCACTATATTAGTCAACCATGTCATCGCACTGGGTTGCTCTCATCTGACCCAATTTGAAAGACTATATGGTTAATTACAAAATCTGCAAACATTGTTCTCGATCATTTATTTGGTGATATCATGATATCACACATGTTTAACTTTTTTTATGAAATACTAAATTGGTATTTCTTTTCTTTCAAAAAAAAAAAAAAATTTCACCCGAAACGATTTGTCATAAATTACTACTAGGATGAAAGAAATGGTCTATGACGCATTCATACACTCTCAACTTATGATTGGTCATACCAAGCTATGAAAAACATAAGTAATTGTCTAAAATGATTTTTCTTTTCACGCTTGATCAATTTTATGTCATCAATTTCAAAAATATTATCTTAGGGATTCAAAGAATCAAAATAAACAGTCCATTTGAACTTTCGAGAAAATTATAACCACGAGGAAGTTTAAAACGATCATATCATATATTCAAATCCACAATCCATTCATATATAGAAAACATAAACTTTTATTGGTATAAGATCGTATAGTAATCAACAATTAATACTTTAAGCATTAATAAGTTCAAAAGAAACGAGGTTTCTGAAATGCACCAATGGCTTCTCCAACACAATAGCTCTATATTTTTGAACAGTTATAATTTGGCGTGCGGAAAGAGTGAGGCGGAAGTTGGTCCCATTAATCACATTTTGGGATTCACCACTGATGACCTTCTCGAACGCCAGCTTCCCTACAGTATTTCGCTTGTTGTACGCTGTAACAGCAAACTTCGCAATATCTACCACGTGGGGATCATTGATGTCCACAGGCCCCCAATCGCTTGATGTTATAGCTTGATTTGTGGTAGATAAGGCCAACAGAACAATCAGAATAAAAACAAGGGATTGACGTTTCATGATGCTTCTATTGTAACTGCTAGCCTTGGTCAGTTTGGTTGTTATATATATTGCACACAAGTGATATTGAGTTCGTAATATTTATTTTTCTAGTGGAAATAAATATAATTAAGGCAAATCCAATTAAATCTCCTAACAAAAAGTCAAATATATTTTTTTTTATGAGGAATTAAGTCAAATATTCTCTTTTTTTACTGAAAGATAAAAAAGTCAAATACATTATCTTGTAAAAGATAAATGCTCATGGTTTAAACGATTCAGACTGAATATGATTAGGTTTAAACGATTCAATTACATTTTGAATGTTTTCGTTTTAAGTTGAATATATCTTCTTCTTTTTTTTTTTTAACTGTGTTTCACATCTTCTTCATTTCTCACTTTGATATTTTTTTTTGTTGATAGACTTGAAAGTTGATTGACTAATAAGTAAACTCAATATAAATAGGTTGTGACCACTCTTTCATAACTAATGAGATCAGTTTGCAACATAAACATGCTTCTCTATATTTTCATCACTTTTATTCATCTCTTTCATTCATCGTTAGATTACTTAGAACTCATGAAATAAAACAAGCTGCGCTAACATGTTCACTTATAGAATAATTACCCCGTTCTCTCACAAGAATGATAGATTTGAGATTTACCATGCTTTCAATAGAAAATTGTGAATGTCCTTAGTTTGAAACAATGTCTACATCATGTCTTTCAACTTTTTTATTAGCTTTAAAAGAAGATTGAGAATATCCTTTTTAGGTGGATTCTAGGGTGAGGGACCAATTAAGTTCCTCACCGGTGGACCACGAAAAAATTACAGTTGGATTTAATGAATGGATCAGATTTGTTAGAAATAAAAATGAAAACATATGCACCTTTCCACACACAATCTTGTCTCGACTCTTCTCTGTCATGTTCGATTACCCCTCCTTTCAGTTTTATCCGATTTGTGTTCCTCTCAGTCCAATTTGTTCTTCTATCTCAAAATTATAGTATCGAAATTGATGGCAAGGCTGAACCAACCATTCAACACTTTTACACTTATTAAAAAAGGCAAAACAATAGAATATAAGCATGTTTTATTCAATTAATCTAATTTATGATACTTGATAGAGATTGGAAAGGTTTTGATCAATGTTGGCTTTGTTCCCTTGAATCATGTCAAACCAATAAATGTGACTGTTATTTTCTTCAAAAACAAAATTTGATTGTTATTTCTTAAAAATGATTGTGGGTTGGATTTTGCTGATTTTCTTAGTTACGAGACTAAGGGTGCTTCAAAGATTGTACATCTACAATGATCAATGAGTATACCAAGTGGGTATGATTTATGAAGTTGTTTAATAGATCAGATTCTGAGAAAAAATGAAGGGTGTAGGGTGATGAAATGTAACAGAGGAAGGAGAGAGGAAGAGGTGAGACAAATTGTGTGTGAAAAAGTATAAATGCTCTCATATTTATTTTGAATGAATCTGGTTCCTTGATCAAATCCAACTGTATTTGCTTCGTGGTCCATCGGTGAGGGACTTAATTGGACCCTCACCCTAGAATCCACCTCCTTTTTAATAAATGAAAGATAACCTGCTTCACATTTTTTTCTAGTTTTATGTCACACACCATGTTGGAACACTATGAGCTGAGTGTTGATGTGTGAATCGAAAAACTCCTATGTCTCACCTCAGGTAGATTACACACAATACTTGTGTTTATATAATGGAGGTGTTATTTTTAAGACCCGAAATATTAAATTTAATTAATTATTTTTTTCATTTTTTTGTTTCGGTAAACCTCATTGCCACGTAAGCGATTTGCACACGTCAGCATACACTTGACACATGTCAGCATATGCTGAACACACGCTAAAAGATCGGCTTAGTTCATGACTCAGCCTAGTAATTTGTTCAATGACCGAAAATATTTTTGAACTCATTTTAACTTTTGTTCCAACACATTATTTGTCTAACTGAAAGTCTTCCTTCTTTTAATAAGAAAATGGTTCATAATCATCTCCTAAGAGAGTCCAATAAGCCAGTATAAAATACGCCTTTAATTGGGTTAGCAAACCATGGTTATGTTCATCAACAAACTTTGTAACTCGCCACTCACTTGACAATGTATCATTGGACTTTTGTAACGAAATTCGTAAATGAGCTTTACATTCATACTACGATGATTCTCTTTTTCTTTGTTCTTTTGATGGTTCGTTGATTTTTCTAGGAGACTTTACCTTCATGATGGAAAAAAAAATCACGCCAGCTAATAATTCTATTTTGTTTTATGAATCCTCTACATTTTCAAGTTGGGAACCCATGTTGATATGTATATATCTTATAAAAGACAAATTCTTCTTCTTCACTAAGAACCCGGAAAAGGAAGAAGAATATTTGTCTCATTACAAGTTACATCATTATGAACTTCTTCTCAAAACTAATTTATCTAAATATTCTAACTAGAAAGCACAAGACTTTGTTTTTCAATACTTCCAATTTTATCACCTTCTTACACGTCTTTTGCCACCATATTTCGATCAAAATGCTCGCCAGATGAAATATCTTCAGAGAAATAATCTACTGCTCACCTAACATTTCCAATTTGAACCTCTCCAACGAAAATTGACAATCCAAACTAAGATCTCTACATTGCTCCAACGATTCACCGTGTTTCACAACCAAAGGAGATACACTCAGAATTCTTACTTAAATAATCAACTAGTAAATTAACCTTTATAGGGTGATAGTAAATCTCAAATTAGTCAAAATCCTTAAGAAACTCTAACCTTGCCTATTCAATTCCCTCGAATAAAAAAAGAACCTCAAACTTTTGTGGTCACTAAACACATCAAGTTTAGAACCATACAAATAAGAGTGTTGCTTATTTCACAAACAAAATTGCTCTCCCTCATGTAAAAAAAACCTTTAATACCCCTAACAGTAGTTAACTGCGCAACACTTAAGAATTATGGGGCCTAACTCATCCTTACAAAACTAGTTTGTACCCTACTCACTCTGCTAAACGATAGACCCGATAAGCTCTGATACCATGTCAAAATTCAAGACCTCGTCCATCCTTACAAAACCGACTTGTACGGTGAGAGTACCTCCTCTTTTTAAACTCTTCTCAAGAATCCTATCTATTCAATGTGAGACTAAATCCACCGAGTGTTCGCTGCTAACAAGATTAGCTTAGTCAAAGACAAAGCTATCTTAGAAAACCTTATGTGAACCTCCAGTATTAATAGATTAAAGTAGAAGAAAAAAATCGAATCTCAAACACAATGTAACATTGGAAATTTTGGGACATTACATTACAGAATTTTTAGCGAAAAAGATGAACTATTGTTTTTAAAAATAACTTAAAATTCATCAACTTTAAAAGAAACAAATAAAGAAATTTCTCTTTGAAACGGATGAATAAAATTCCTAAGACCAAGGCTCTAGGTCCTCAATAAAAACTTAATCACGGTCAATTTAAATGCAACAAAGACGCTTCATTCTCATCTCAACTTAATAGAGTTTGAATTGAAATTCGCATTCAAGATGATAACGACAATTTCATTCTTGGCAAAACATAATGGCTTTTCCCGCTTTGTTTTGTTCAACAAGGGGAAGCCTGTGGTTTGCTTAAAGTATTGCAATGGGTACATGATCATATAGAACCTGTAGATTTTGAGATGGATTCAAAGATTGTGGTTGATAAGTTCCATACACAAGGAAGATTTTTCCAAGGTATTTTATTTGATTGTAAAGCTATTTTTTACTTATTTTCACAATTTATGTAGAGTTTATTAGAAGACAAATCAATGAAACATTTCATGTTGTTATTAGAGTAACCACATTTTTTGTTAATGTCCATATTTTCATTGATATTATCAATTTTATCCGTGATATTATTCACGTTATTATCGTTCACCATGTCAAGTCTCCCAACCTAGTGTAATAATCCTTTTTTTTAAAAAACAAACACCATTAATTTGCAGATTAAACAAAATAGGGTTAAATATGTTTTTGGTCCCTACATTTTGTCCTTCTTTGACAAATAGTCCTTACATTTCAATAAATATTTTTAAAATCCTTACATTTTTCCTCCGTTAGCACAAATAGTCTCTGCTGTCAAATAATTAACGAGAAGCTGACATGACAACTAGTGGACCCATTTTTTTTAAGGGTTATATGTTTCTGGTCCTTATATTTTGCGTGACTTTGAAGAATAGTCTTTGCATTTCAATAAATGTTTTTAAAATCCCTACATTTTTCCACCGTTAACAAAATTCGTCCTTGTCGTCTATTTTCACTGACCGGACAAACAAAAAATGTCACATAGATGCCACCAAGGACATTTTAGTAAATTCCAATAAAGTGCATGGGCCTAATTCACCTTTACCCAAAACTTTACTCACAAAAATTCCAACTTTAACTCTGATCTGGTCCGTCATTGTCACTTGCAGTTTGAATGGTTCCCTGACAACGTGAGGGAAAAGATGATTTCGTTGGCAGTGACAAGAGAGAGAACATATCTGAGCAAATTGATGGTGGAGAGGACAGTGGTGGTTGAGGATGGGTGTGTGAGGCTGATGGTGGTTGGGGAGAAATAGAGAAAACAGGGGGAGAGAAGGTTCAGCTGAAAAATCAATTATGCCCCTGCACTTTATTGGAAATTACTAAAATGTCCTTGGTGGCATCTATGTGGCATGTTCCGTTTGTCCGGTCAGCGAAAATGGATGACAGGGACCAATTTTGTTAACAGTGGAAAAATGTAGGGATTTTAAAAACATTTATTGAAATGTAAGAACTATTCTTCAAAGTCACGCAAAATCTAAGGACCAAAAACATATTCAACCCTTAAAAAATGGGACCCATTAGCTGCCACGTCAACTTCTCGTTAATTATTTGACAGTAGAGACTATTTGTGCTAACGGAGGAAAAATGTAGGGATTTTAAAAACATTTATTGAAATGTAAGGACTATTTGTCAAAGAATGACAAAATGTAGGGACCAAAAACATGTAGGGATTTTAAAAACATTTATTGAAATGTAAGAACTATTTGTCAAAGAAGGACAAAATGTAGGGACCAAAAACATATTTAACCCAGCAAAATATCATTTACAATATACAAAGCAAAAAATTTGTGATTACAACTTTACCCACAATGTTATTTATGAGAAACCCACAAAATCAATTTACCCCATTAATAAATAAAGTAACAAGTTAAACTTCTGAAAAATAAATTAATGAAATAATCAAATACATGTGACATTACTTATCATTCAGCTAGAATTCAGAAATGGCAGCCACAACAAAGATAGAAGAAGCAAACAGTGGAGACAAAACACTAGCTTCAGCAATAAAGAGTATCCTAAAAACGACAGTATCCATGAATGTCGTTTGAAAATGATCAAGTCGTTTGAACAAATGTATTCAAATGTTTTTTTAGTTAGTTATTTTAATTATCAAATGTGTTTTTTGTTATCATTTTGATCTTTAAAATTTGATGTTTATATAAACAAAAAGTTACCTGGAGATGTATTTATAGTTTTGATTAATTCATGAATTATAACTATGTCTTCTCACATATATTTTGGACAAAAATAGGATATTTACTCTTTTTTAGTTTATTCATGGAGCTTCCTTTTGTCATGTTTATTTGGTGGTCCTTCCTTCCAGTTGAAAAGTATGCATGTAAGTGAGAGTTGTGAGTTAATTAATGTGTGTTTATACTTGGGAACGAGACCCTTATTTATAGTGGTGGTGCTACCTTTGTTCTTCTAATTTGGTTTATTCTGTTACATGGTCATTCCAACTTGTAATCCCCTTCACTTCATATTTACTTGAAAAGAGGCATTTAACCTATAGTTTAAACAATTTTTTTCCAAATGGGAAATGACTTTAAAGTTTTAGCCTGAAACCCTCAATGAAATAAATTAAAATAACTTGGATTCAAGAAATTTGTATAATATAATCATAATTTACTTAAAAAGGATCTTTACAAAACCAAGAAAAATTCTAAAATATCAACTTCAAGAGAAAGACCATAATTCTAGACTCTGATTATGATCTGACTTCTGATGATACTTTGAAACAACTTATCCTTAAAAAATAAAATCGACCTAGGGTGAGATTTTAATTATCTAGTAAGCTTCACAAAGTGGAATAAAAGAGTATTAATTTTGCCTTTAAACAAGATTATTAATTAAAACATAAATAGTAATTGAAACGTAAATTCCAGTGTCATCAGTCATTTAATCTCGGTTAATGTATACGTGAAAAATCCATAAGAGCTTTTTCCTAAAATCATAACTATAAGGAAGTTGAAACATAGTTATTCGATCATAGCATATATTTAGATCTAAAATTCATTCTAGTACTAGTATGCATTACATAAAATTTTATTTCCATACAATCATATATAATAAGAAACAATTAATAATGTAAAGGAAAAAGTGCAAAGAAAGTGAGAAGGTGCTCTGATGGCTTCTTAGACACAAAAGCTTCATAATTATTAGAAGTTGAACCCTTGTTTCCGGAAACAGTGAGGATGTATTTAGTCTCATCTTTCACAATATATGATAAAGCATTGATGATTTTCTCTAACTTTAACTTCGTCCTAGAGTGGGGTTTAGTATGGGAAAGGGAAGTTGTTTACCATGATGGGAAAGTTGATTTTAGCCATTTGATTAAACAAAGAACACACTCTTATTATGTTCTCACAACACTAAATTTTTTCTACATTATCTTTCCCAACAATTCTCTCTCCTCCATGTCTCTCACCAACCACAGCCTGCAAATGGAGCATTCATTTTCTGTGATCTAGCTTTGATGGAGGTAACAGAAGCCTCGTATTCCTTCGGTAATCCTTCCAATATAGCATCACCTTGTTCCTGCAAGCTCATTGGCCGTTATGCAAAATCCAGAGTACTAACTAAAAAAAAGAATCATAACTAATTAAAATAGATTTTGTTACAGAGTGATGATTCTAATAGTCCGAGATAAGATTTGGATCAATTACAAAGAAAACCTTCAATAACTCTGATTCACAACTAATCTCTGTTCAAGATCTGACGAAAATCCAAAAATTTGTTCAACATGAATGCAGTAGGTTTAGATTTGTTCCACTTTGCTAGATTAAGCAACTTTTTTTTTTAATTAACCACAACAGAACGAGATTCAAATATTAAAAATAGTGAATTTCATAAAGAACAATGTCTTTGAGCTAATACAAAATCATAACAAGTGTAAAATATATGGTGTTGACATACCATCATAAAATGTGTGCACCTCTTTAATCTAATGGTCAAAAAAACTTTCCTATCAGAAACAACTTCCCTTTCCTAGACTAAACCCCACCTCGTCGTAGTAGTTTTCTTGTTGTACTCGGTAATAGCAAAATTAGCGACATCAAACACACGTGGATCATTGATGTTGATGGACATAGCTTGATTTGTGGCTGCAAATGCAAACAGAACAACAATGATAAAAAACAAGGAATTGAAATTTCATGATGCTTGTATTATAATTGTTAACTTTTCAAGCTTCGAAAATTATGTTGTTGTGAGTAAGTCTTAATCGGTTAGGTTGTTATATATACATAACACAAATCATATCAAGTTAAATTATTTTTACTGGTGGAAATAAATATAATTACGTCAATTTTTTTTTACTCAATTATGAAAAGAGGATTACATATATCTGTAAATATCTATAATGATGACCACAAGTTATTAATCAAGTAGGTAATGTTTTTTGACTAACCCAGGTCAAACCTATTAAATTACATAAGAAAATATCACATATAAATTGAATATTTATTCATTTAATTATAAAAAAATAAACTATGTATTATTTTTTATCTATATTTTAAACAAATTATATCGAGTTGTAATACTTTTTTGACATCAAGTCAAATCTATTTTTTTTTACTCATTTAAGTCAAATCTATTACATTATATAAAATAAAATTACATAAAATTTGAGTATTATTCATTTGATTATAATTATGAAAAAATTGTATATTATCCATTCTTTTACGAAGAATATTATCTATAGTAAAAATGACTTATCATTATGTCCTGGGTTAGGTGAACTTCATGGGGATTCGCAATGGTTGTATCTTGTTTGTTGCGACTTAATAAGATTCTTCGTTGAAAAGAGCATATATCTGTAAAGATACTCTACCCTTCAAGTAAGTGAGATTTCAATGAACTTTGAGGTATTTTGTAAATGAATTTATAATCCCCTAAACATGGATATGACTGTGTTACCCTTAGCATGGATAAGATGGACGTTTCACATAGGTTTTGAACGTATGATCTAGTGTAACACTACTCATTCACCAATGTATGGGACCACAATAGCATTTAGCTTTATTGGGAAATTAGTTGCATTGTTGAACTGAGTCTAGAGGATTGCACTCGGAACATGATTAATATTGAAAAGATATTGTGACAATAGTCATACTAGTAACGATATATGTACAATTATTTGGGACAACTTTGATAACAACTTTCATTTTCTCTCTTCTTATTGATGCAAAACAATAAAGAGAGATAATAAGAATAGAACGTGAGTATGAGAGAAAAAGTTATCAAAAAATGGTTATACAAATATCAATTTCTCAGCATAGTTCACCAAATAGTGGCAAAATACCAAGTTAAGTGGTTAAAATAATCGCAGGAAGAGCATCAATAATATAATATGAGAAGATAAAATCCAATTACATAATAATGTAAGAACTAAAATATGAAAGTCTATAATATGAAAAGCAATTGATTACAAAATTTACAAGCTTTGTGTACCCACAATGTTATTGACGAGAAACCCACAAAATCAATTTCCACCAATAAACAAAAACAAGTTAAACTTGTTAACAAATAATTAATTAATGAAATTAAAATATAAGTGAGATTACTCATTCAACTAGAATTCAGAAATGGCAGCCACAACAAAGATAGAAGAAGCAAACAGTGGAGACAAGAACAACAGCTTCAGCCACAGAGAGTATCCTAAAAACGACAGTATCCATGAATGTTGTTTGAAGATAATCAAGTCGTTTCCACCTAAACACAGAGAATCTCCATGGCCAAATTTCATTCTTCACTTTTTTCAACCATAACATGCTACTCTTCTTTCCCATCAAACGCTTTCTCAAACTACTCTTTCTAATCTCTTTTGTTTGGTCTTCCATGGAATATTTGGACACATGAAATTGTTGTGTGAGGTAGATACTCTTTTATAGGATTAGGTATTTAGATTAGATTAAGAATATGAATAATGAGGTGGCTTTGGATGCTTCATAGACAAGGATGTTATTGCTGTCTACCACTGGCTGGTCCCACCAATATGTTCCGTTGATCAACCGTCAAAAAAATACAATAAAAAATATATACTAGGCAAAAGTGCACTTTTAAATATATATGTTCCGTTGATCAACCGTCAAAAATAAATACAATATGTTTTTTCTTAATCATTTTAATTTTTAATTGTGTTTTTTGTTAATCAGTTTAGCCTATAAATCTACGGACAAAGAGACACTTTGAAGATTTATCTACAATTTTGATTACTTAAAAAGTTATAGTGATAACATCTCAAACAGTTTCGAACTAAAATGGTGTTTCACAATTTTTACTTTATTAATGGAGCTTCCTTTTGTCACGTTTCTTAGCTGGTCCTTCCTTCCTACACTTAAACTTTGGTTCCCAATCATACAATTTTAGACGAATCTTATTTCCAGTTTGAAAAGTACGTTTCTGTCTTTAAAAAACCGTGTTAAATATCTTTGAAACTTGTCTCCTAAAAAATATCTTCAATATTTTATTTATTGAAAAACTTGAAATAGAGTACCGAAAATAATACTAACATTTGTTATTTTTAGAGAAATCCTTATAAATAAAAGTGAATTTTCTAGCTTGGAGCATTTTGAAAAACTAAATCTAGAATGTCTTCCTAATAATTAGACAACTAAAACCATGATACAATAATTTCATCATCGCTTGATACAATAATGTCTTCCTAATAATATTGAACATAGTGGCAGAGCCAGAAATTTTAAAGAGTCTGAGCAAAATCTTGACCACAAATTCACATGTGACATAATATATAAATAATCATAAAACGAAATAAAAGAGGCTCATCATTTTGTCAATAAAAGTACAATTTAAAATAAGAGAGATGAAACATCATCAAGTGAATATGCACAAAATTGTAATTTCGCTTGTCCGAGACCTCTTTGTCTAACAAGCTATTATGAATAGTGATTCAATTGTTACCATAAATTAAATGAGCAATGAAGTATTTTGATTTCTCTAAGTATTGACTCCTGTTTTGGGTAAATGGTATAATAATTCATAGTTAGGGAGAATTATTTTAGTTAAGTCACTTCAAGAATTTATTCTAAAAATTAATTATAGTAATCAATTTTAAATTCCAATGATATTAATTATAATATTTTATTATATTGATTAAACTAATTTTAGTGGTAATTCTATGAATTATTCATTTTTAGAATTTATAGTAGAATAGAAAATATAAAAATAAAATAAAACACTGATAAGTTTTAGTGATAGCCGCAACTGTAAGTAGAAGTCCATAATGTTTTTAAAATAGTCTCCTTATAATTACCTACGGTTTTGTCCGTAGGTAAAGGTGGAAAATATGTAGTGACAACCATTTGGAAATGACCGAGGGATTTAGCTATGAAAATTTTCCCAATAGTGACGTATTTTGGCCGTCACTAAAAGTCAAATTTCTTGTAGTGATACAAAGAAAGTATGGGCTGAGCCCGGGCTAGTGCCCAAGCTAGCTGGGGGGTGTCTCCGCCCTTGTACGAACATGATTCAGGGGTTGAGAGGTGGTTCATGTGCATTACCAGCAAATTAATGTATCTTGACGTACTATATGTAGGGGTGAGAACAAAACCAAAAAATCTAACCGAACTGTTGAGCTGAACTGGACCAAACCGAAAAAAACAGAACCATTATTAACAGTTATGGAATTCAACTAAAACAGTTCGGTTCAGTTCAAAACAGTTCAGTTCGGTTCAAAACAGTTCAGCTTGTTCGGAACAATTTGGCTTGGTTTTACCTTTTAAATTTCGATTTTGTTTGGTATTTTATATTTTTTCAATGGTACCAATAATAGCAGTTCGGTTTGGAATAGTTCGGTTCGTTTTGAAACGGTTCAGTTCAGTTTGAAATGCAAACAGTTCGATTCGGTTCAGTTATTTTAAATTTATCAAACAATTCAGTTCGCTTCAGTTTTCATCCCGAACAGAACCGAACCATGCCCACTCATACTCCTATGGGTTGGATCGCATGTTGCTCTCTTCGTCCAAAATTATAAATTAGTTTGTCCATTTCACATGTATTAAGAAATATAATTAATTTTGTTGTGGAAAAAAGAAAGTATAAGTTGTTTTACAAAAGGAAAATGCTAACTAGCACTCTTGGGTCACTAGTTAAGGAAACAAGTATGATAAGAATTTCTTGAAACTTATGTACAAATATTTAAAAGTGCAAAAAATATTGTCTTCAATGCAAAGCATATCTTTTTTTTCTTCTTTAACTAGTGTCCCGACTCCCGAGTGTCCCAGTTAACATGACCCATTATAAAATTATTCAATAAATGATATTCAAAAGATAGATTAAAGAATTGAAAGAAGAGAATGTAATAATTAATTAAGGGTATAATAGATAAAACAACATTAATATTTCATTGATATTATAAAATGACATATAATTTGTGACAGGGTTTTTTTTTCTTTCTCAAATCAACTTATAATTTGGGAGATAGGAAAAATTTCGGATGATATGTTTACTATACTAGCATAGTTGTTTGTGAAGGTGTGCTTCGTGGTAATAATAATAATGGGCAGTGGTATATTGGTTTTGTCCATAACCTAGTAACATCTTGTGTCCTAACTCTTAATGCCTGATCTTTGGGGCCTGATTTCTACTTTGGAAATAGCTTGGAACCGAGGAATTCAACTATTTCTGGTGGAGTGAGTGTGTGACTCAAAAGTTGGTGTGGAAACGTTGTAACATCATATACAAATTTTAAGCATTGTTGATTGATTCTACAAAGCAACACTAAATTTTTTAGTGTATTTTGTTCTCACTTGTTAGTCTTTCAAGAAACTTTTAGAAGATCACTTGTTTTAAAATTTCTCCAAGTCAAGTACGTTTAACTATTAAGTTCTTATGAAATGGGATAACATAAACAAGAAGCATCCTGATATAGGTAGTACCAACCAATTATTATCAGTCGTCCTTCAACCATGCACCCTTAAACATGCACGATCTAATGATTCCTCTACTTCCAATGTGAATTTGATTCGTTCATGTATCCTCTTTTTCAGTGTCCAAGAGCCGTTGATTATCATGCCTTGTGCAACGGTGATCACTTCTCGCCCTCGTCACCGTTAGACGTCACATGCCCACCCGCTTTTTGATTCATTCAGGTATCCTCTTTTTTAGTGTCCAAGAGCCGCTGATTATCATGCCTTGTGCAGCGGTGATCACTCCTCGCCCTCGTCACCGTTAGACGTCACATGCCCACCCGCATTCGTCTGGTTCTTCCCTAAACCACATCGTATTGTCCTCCCTCACACACTTTAAGGGAAACTTCACTTAAGGTAATCCCTTCTAAAACTGCTCCAAGTCAAGCACACTTAACTAAATGGGAAATCAAATACAAGATGCATCTTGTTGATATAGGTAGTACCAAACAATTCTAAGAAGTCTTCTTTTAACCATGCAGTCTCATACTTGCACGCCCTCAAGATCATTCTCATTATGATAAGAAATCAGTTCACTCACGTGTCTTCTTTTTGCCTATAAGTTATCGTGAGTTGCTCATTGCCATGTCGTGTGCGTCAGTGATCACTCCCCACCGTCGTCATCGTTAGGCATCACATAAATAGTTGTATATAGTAAAATAATGTTATCTTATTATTAAGCCATTTTGAATCCAAAGAAGGAAAAAAATATTTTTTGTAGCCTAGTCACATTACAACAATAATAAAGACCTTAATGATTCATGACCGATTACAGGGTTTCGATGTTGCTTACATTTATTTTAAAATTGATTTGTTGTGTATGCTTTGCTTGGATTGAGAAAACATCACATGTTTGAGTGTTTATAACAGTAGTAGATGGGTGGGAAAAAAAACCAAAAAACTGAACTGAACCAAAAAAATTGAACCATTACTAACAATTCTAAAACTGGATTGAAATAGTTCAGTTCAAAACAGTTCACTTCGGTTTAGTTCGGAACAGTTCTGTTCAATTCGGTAGCTAAAATTCGATTTCGTTTGTGTTTTTTTTATATATATATTTTCAATGGTATCAATAATAACAGTTCGAAACAATTCTGTTTGGTTTGAAACAGTTTAGTTTATTTCAGTTCAAAATGCAAATAGTTCGGTTCAGTTCAATTATTTTAAATTTAACAAACAATTCAGTTTGGTTTGATTCAGTTTTTTATCTCAAACCGAACCATGCCCACCCCTAGCAGTAGTGATAGTGTCACTAGCAGTAGTAGCACTACTGCTAATAACAAAGGGTCTATGTAATAAAGGGTCACCATTATGGGCAGCATAGATACTAGACCATGATTTTTTATTGACCGTTTCTTTTTTCACCCTGTGAGTTTCTCATGCGCCCTATGTAGTTCAGATTTTAAAATCCAAACTGCATAAAAAACTCATAAAATCTTTAAAAACACGTTGAAATATTTCGGATTTTAAAATCCGAATAGGACACGCAAGAAACTCATATAGTGGAAAAATTAATTATCTTTTTTATTTACAATATAGGTTGTATCTTCTTTGTTACATGAGGTTCATTACTTGTATTGTAACACCATCCATGTATTGTACTCTTGATGCTATTTAATACTTGAAGCCCATAACAACACTAAGATGAGTAAAAAAAATAACACTAAGAGGAAAAATACAAGATAGAAAGAGAAGAGAAAAATGAAATGATCTAATATTAATTATTTTAATTTGTCATAAAATAAAAATTGCATGTATTATCACAACCTTATATTACATTTCTAGAACTATAATAGAAAAGTGTTTCATACGTCGTCAGTAAAAGGTGGTCTCTGTTGCAAATGGCAAAACCCTCATTAACAATCTAATCAATTCTCCAAAATAGAAAATACATAACAGTTTAGAAACAACAAAAGGTCCCAAAATTCATCGATACATCAAAATGAAACAAGCTCAAATCTAATGGCAGGACAAATAAACTTCCCGGAAAAAAAGTTTATTCAATCACCCGGTCCCTTAACTTAATTGATTGTTTTAATTTGGTCTCTTAACTATAATTTGTATCAATTTGGTCCCTTATGTTTTGCTCTGTTACTAGTTTTAGTCATTTCTGTTAGTTTCTCTAAAAAAACGTTAACTTATGTACCAATTTGGTCCCTTATGTTTTGCTCCATTACTAGTTTTAGTCCTTTTTGTTAATGTTTTTTTGAGAGAAACTAACAAAAAGGACTAAAACTAGTAACAGAGCAAAACATAGAAGACCAAATTGGAACAAATTATAGTTATATGACCAAATTAAGACAATCAATTAAGTTAAGAGAGCGAGTGATTGAATAAACCAAAAAAGAATAAGCAATGGGGGATGAGATTATTCTTAAAAAGAAAAAATAAACAGGGGTTGCGATTACTTCTCAATTGGCTCCTAAAAGCGGAACAAGAAAGCAAACATCTTTTGTAACTTCGAAGTCACAATTACTTTCAAGTCTAATGTCTATAAGTTCCTACCTCTTTGGGTGCACCATCAAACGTTGGAAATATAAGGATCTAAACCTAAACGACAAAATTTGTCCTAGCAACTATGGTAGATTTCTCCAACGAGTCAAGATCCTCTCCATTTATAATTATATCGATTTTCTTTATTTTGAAAGATAATGACACAAAAAATCTTGAAAAAAGTATGAAGTGATTAATGATAGTAAGACCCATTTAATTAAAATATTCACTATCTCTTTTTTGTGTTTATCTCTCTTCAAATGGTATTCTCAATTTATTTTGATAAATGGAGAGGATCTTTAACTCCTATGAGTTTTTAATCCATTATGTAAGTCTACCATATCATCATAATTCATAATGTGTACATCTAATTTTTTTTGTGAAATGCCAAAATGAGATCAATATTTTTAGATCAGATTATTAAAGATGGCAATAAATCTTCAAACAAAAAAAGTTATTTTATTAAAAAAACATGATGATTAAAATATGACGCTTTACACACTGTGAACTCGTGATTTTCTAGACCAGACCATGAAAAACATTGGTCTGTAGTTGAACATGATCATTTTTACTCGTAATTTTTGCTCGTGATTTTTACTCATTTTTACTCGTTTGTCAACTATGTTACCCCATTTTATATATCCTTCGCGGTTACAAAGAAAATCAAGCTTTTACTTAGATGACACTTCATGGACTAAAATATCCACACAACATCATCAGACACGTTTTATTTTATTTTTTAAAAAAGTCATTTATTCGAATTGATTAAATAAAAGTTGAATATTTATTAATTTAATTATATAGTTGCAAAAAATATTATATATTTTTTTGAAGGAGTATATTATCTATTCTAGAAAGGAGTTATAACTACTTTAAAAAAAATAAATTTAATGAATTTTGTTTTAGATTTAAATGCCCTTTTGACCCCTTATGTTTGTCATCGTAGTAATTCTCATAACAAAAAAAAAATGCAATTTTGACCATATATTTTTGCCATGTTTAGAAAAATATGCTCTTTTGACCCCTTATCTTTGTAAAAAAGTTGCGTTTATGATCCTTTTTTGGGACACATGACGGCTTCTCATAATAGTTGGGAAAATTAAGGGGTCAAAATTGCATTTTTTTTGTTAGAGAGCCAAAATTGATACAATGACAAACATAGAGGGCCAAAAATGCGTTTATACCTTTATTTTTCAATTCATACCCTTGAAGAAAGTTTGTTGCCTCACCAAAAAAAACCTGATTACGAACAAAAACAAATTGAGAAACTTCGTCTCTATCTCAATCTCGATAAAAATGATTTTTTTTCCCCACAAAAGAAAAGTTTTTGCTTATGAGTATGTACTAACATTTTATTCCATTATGTGAGTCTACGATTATCATAATGTGTACATCTAATTTTTTTTTAAATGCCAAAATAAGTTTAAGTTTTTTAGATTAGATTTTTTTAAAGGTGGTAATAAATCTTCAATTAAAAAAATACATGCTAATTAAAATATGACGCATTCACACATTATGAACTCGTGATTTTCTAGACCAAGTTATGAAAAACACTAGTCTATAGTCGAACATGACCTTTACTTGTTTGTCAACTATGTTAGCCCATTTCAAATATATCAGCAATTTCCTCTCTAAAATTCATAGACACTCAAAGTAAAATAGTTGATATGGATTTCCAAGGAAGTAATATTATATATAGATCCATAATCCATTATGAAATACAAAACATAAAATTTTATTTCAATGTGATCTTATAAAAAACAAAATGTAATGATTTAAGCATGTTGAACATGTGCAAAGGCACTGAGGTTCCTGAAGTGCTTATATGGCTTCTCCAACACAATGGCTCCATAATCGTTAGAAGTTGAACCATTTTTAGCGGAAAAGGTGAGGCGGTAATTGATCCCATCGTTCAAAGTATCAACTACACCATTGAGGGGTTTCTCGAACACCAGTTTTGCCTTAGTATTTTGCTTGTTGTACTCGGTAACAGCAAAAGTTGCGATATTAATCACGTATGGATCATTGATCTTGACAGGGCTCGATTGGATTGGTCGTATGGCTTGATTTGAGGCCAATGAGGCAAACAAAACAACAAGGATAAGAAAAATGAATTGAAATCTCATGATGTTTGTGTTATAATTGTTATATTCTTAACCTTCACAAACCGATTACGTGGGATTGAGTAAGCCTTAATTGGTTAGGTTGTTATATATATAGCCCACAAGTTATATCAAGAGTGCAGTTTTTTTGTTAATAATATAAATAAATATAATTAAGTCAAATCTATTTTTTTACTCAACTTAAGTCAACTATGATATACAGTATAAAATAAGATTACACATAAGTTTTTGACCAAAAAGATTACATATAAGTTGAATATTATTCATTAAATTATAAATATAAAAAATGTATTATCTATTACTCTTTTTTTTTTTTTTTTTTATCTATATTTGACTAAAATTGTTTTAAGTTGGTGATATTTTTGTTACTAGTGGAAATAATTATAATCAAGTCAAATTTATATTTTGTCAAGTAATCTAGCGGCTGGAACTCACACATTTTAAATTTGGAGAAATGAGGTGTCCGGGGTTCGAACTTTGACCCCTGCATATATTATGTAATGTCCCTACCAATTAAGTTAAGCTCATGGAGCCATTAATTTGAATATTATCTATTCTTTTATCTAGTTTTTTTTTAAGTAGAACCTTTTTGTTTGAAGTTGAATATTATATATTCTAAAAGTTAGTATACTTATATAAATAAAAAAAATTATTAATTTTAAATTCAAATTCTTGAAATAGCCACTTAAACAAAAAACTGAAAAACGATTTGAATATAATGTTTGGAATTAAGTTGGTGCTTAAAAAAAATTGAGCAATGATAAATATAAATTGAAATATTTTATTTTTATTTCAAATATAAACATGCTGTTCTATATTTAGTGATATGAAATGTACTTAATTTTTTTTGTTTGTAAAATTCCAAAATGAAAATATATTTTTTAGATGAAACTAGTAGAGATGATGATAAATCTGCAATAAAAAAAATGTTTTATAAAAAAAATAATGCTGATCACACACTGTGAACTCATGATCACATTACAACCATAATAAAGACCTTAGTGATTCACGACTGATTACACGATTTGGATGTTGCTTAGATTTATTTTAAAATTGATTTGTTGTGTATTCATTGCTTGGATTGAGAAAACATCACATGTTTGAGTGTATATAACGGGCCTATGTAAGAAAATTGCTGTTCACACATTTGAAAAGGTTGAAAAACACGAGTAAATTATTTAAATGTCCCTCAACAGTTAACTGCCAAATTTGATTGAAACCGGCTGCAGTTAACTACCGAGGAAAACCTCAACAGTTAACTGCCGAAGTTCTGTTATAAGAACAGAACAGACATAAGAGTTTCCAAAACTCCATTGTTACGTTTTTGGTTCTCCTAGGTGCGATTTTCAGCCATTCCAAGCAAATTTCAATCACAAAAACAAGTAAGTTTTTTGAATCCTATTGCAATGTTGTTCTGTGGTTGAATTGTTTTTTTTTATTGTTGTTAAATTTCAATTATATAGGTTTTATTGATTTTATGATATGTTAGATTTATGTTTAGGTTTTATTGTTTAGACGATTTGTTGT
>Ga0315914_1003370_pt1 | contig 24298 bp, 9 predicted proteins | sample MpolenodulesMG_FD_203920 | JGI IMG/M metagenome (GOLD analysis project Ga0315914, IMG submission 203920) | Medicago polymorpha root nodule microbial communities from Los Angeles, California, United States - elongated nodules | ecosystem: Host-associated > Plants > Roots > Nodule | place: USA... | reverse complement strand
CACTTTGTGTTGAATCTCTCTCTGTCTATGCAACAACAATCCAACAAGACCCTCATCAATTGGTCCAAACAGCTTTATCAATTAGCCTAAACAAAACTCAATCCACAAAAGGCTTTGTTACAAAGTGCAAAAAGTTTAAAGGTCTTAAACCAAGAGAATATGCTGCTCTTCATGATTGTGTTGAAGAAATTACTGATAGTGTTGATAGGCTTAGCCGTTCACTTAAGGAGCTTAAACTTTGCAAGATCAATGGTCAAGATTTCAATTGGCATATAAGTAATGTTCAGACATGGGTTAGCTCAGCTATGACTGATGCAAGTACTTGTAGTGATGGATTTGGTGGAAAAGCACTTGATGGAAGAATGAAAACCTCTATTAGATCAAGAATGGTTAATCTTGCTCAGGTTACTAGTAATGCTCTTTCACTCATTAATCAATATGGTACTAATCACTAGGGAGAAATTAAACACTAGGAGTTGAAGTTTTTGCTTTTAAGGTTGTTGAGAAACACTTAAATATGGTTCTTTTTTGTTTTGTTTTGTTTAAACTTTAATGTAATGTGTGTAATGTGTAATTACATCTATATATAGAATATATGTTTTTTAAATGTGAAATAGAGTTACTATTTTTATATCATGATTTTCTTGTTTGCATTTTTCTTGTTCGTACTCATCTTAATTTTTGGATCTAGGGATGTAATGTTCCTAACCTAACTTTATTTAACATACAATATGTGTGGTTTGGTGATATTGGAAGGTTGAAGTTTTGTTTTCTTTATTAAATTTTAATGTTGTGAAATTTATACATTGATGGATTTAGAATATAAAATATATTACTTGCAATAAATTTTTGTAGCTTATTAAAGATGGTCAATTTGATACGCAAGTTATTTTTAATCAAATCTTAAGACACAAGTTTTATGGTAGTCAATGTGTAATTGGAGAATCAAACTCTGATAGCGGTTGTGATACTAGGTTGGTCCTTGGTGGCTTCAACTATATAATTAGAAAACTAGAAAATATGATTCTATTGAGATTCATGGTAGCATCTAAGGGCAGACAACAAGAAAAAATATATCGGTAGATATAATTAATGGTTCTGATTATATGGAAATAAAAATTAGGATATTTAATTTAAATATTACCGCACACAATTCTGATACCCAAGAACATTTGGATGAGGTAGAAAGGGATATCTACCAATTTAATCATAGGTTCTGGTACAAATCAAATCTTAGAAATATAGCGGTGTTAAATCTCTTAAAAGAAAATTATGTCACCTATTACAGACCTATCTAACTCGAAGAATTAGTTTTCACAGTTACTTGCAGAAAATATCCAGCTCACACAAAAAAACACACACTTCTTCTCTTACCTCTTCCCTGATAGAGTTCTGTCTCCGTCACCATAAATAGGGGCAATATGGTTGTTGAAAATATAAAAAAAAATATTGTTTGCAAACATCAAACTGCCAACCATAATATATGTTTTGGATCCAGACAAATTTCATTTCAACATCAAACACACAATAGAAAATTCAATGTTGACATTGGAGGAAAACACACTAATAAATGACACACCCATAAAATTCAAAGTTAGGGTATTTATTTATTTTCTTTGTTTTTGTCATTCATTTCATTCTCAATGTAATGTGCCATATGTGGAGGGATTTTATTTAATGTTCTGGACTGCTCACAGACAAAAGCTATTTTCCCCTCAAAATTATGCGACCTCTTAATGCGGTTGAAATTGAGATTGTCTACCAAAGGGTCCATCAAGAGCAAGAATAACTAAATTTCATGGAAAGAAGAATTTGCTTATCCTGATTTCTAGTGGAAAAAGTTTCATTTTCACAAAATGCTTCAATGACAAAATTTCCGGAGGGCTCTTGTAGATCTTTAACATGTGGAAATTTTTAACCTGTTTAGTTTGTTAAAACACGACCTATGGTCGTTGGAATTGAAGCTAGACATTGTCAGCTCTTGATGGAGAGAAAAAAGAAAGTGAAAGTTGAAGGTTGGCTCAAAATTGAAGGTTTTGCAATGATGAATACTTGTTTGGGTAGCGATCTCATGCATAGAGTTGAAAGTGTTCATGTTAGATCAAGCTTTGGTCAATATGTGCAACATAAGTGCTTTTCAGAATAAGCTGTTTTAAGCAAGAAGAGAAAATAACAGACAAACTTGTAAGACTGCCAGAGAAGAGAATGGAGAGAGTTTGCTTGTAATTGTGAATCTCATTTAGAATTGAATGTACACCTTACAAAGACTTTCATGGGCAAATATAACACTTGTTTGTAGCACAAGCTATCTAACTAACTAACTAACAAGTTTTGTAACAAAATTCTAACTAACTTGCTACATGGCAGGTATGGATTAAATCTTAACGCTCGCCCTTAATTCATAACTGTTGAATGTTGAGAATCACCAAGTTTCTTCCTCAAAAACTCAAATCTATCAAGTTTCAATGCCTTAATGAAACCATCTGTAAGTTGCAGTTATGTAAGACAGTACTGAACTTCAATCACCTCATTAGTCACCTACTCCCTAGTGAAATGAAATCTAGTCTCAATGTGTTTGCTTCTACCATGAGAAATTGAATTCTTAGCAAGGCTTATGATATATTTATTGTCAATTCTCAGTGTTAGAGGTTTCACAATTTCACACTTGAGTTCTTTCATCACTGAATCCAACCACAAATCTTGAAATGTTGCAAAATTTCCCGCATCGTACTCATCTTTACAAGATGAGAGTGCAATAACAAGTTGCTTCTTAGTACACCAAGATATGGCAGCATCATTGAAATTGAAAACATAGCCTGAAGTGCTCCTTCTATCAGTCAAGCCACCATACCAGTCACTATCTGAGTATCCTATGAGCTCATTCCCTTCGCTTCTGCTTCCATTATGGAATAGCAAGCCATATTCCATTGTTCCTTTGATGTATTTGAGGATCCTCTTAGCAGCTATCAGATGAGATTTCCTTGGATCATGCATAAATTTGCTAATCACACTAACTGAATAGCAAATGTCTGGCCGACTGTTGCAAAGATATCTCAATGATCCAATCATTTGTCTGAACTCTGTTGAATCCACTTTCTCTTATTCATTACATTCATCTAACTTTTAGCTAGCCTCTGATGGATTTGAGATTGAATTACAACTTTCGATCTCAAATTTTTGTAGCAATTCACCAATATACTTTTGCTGATATATTTTACCAAAACTAAATATGTAAAACAATTTGCATCATAAATTGGACTTAAGACTCAAATTGCGCAGGTCCATGCGCAGTTTGCTAGAGAGGACCAATTTGAGTTTGATAGAGTATAGTGCCTTGAATATAATATTTGGAGGGTCAGTTGATGAATTGGCCATGAATGATGGTTTTGATGAAGTCTGAATTGGGGGTGATAGATCCTAGAATTTGTGGTTGAGCCTTAACAACACCATAAAATCGAAGTGTGATGTAAAGATTGTTGTCACTTATAATCATTTATTTAGGCAATCACTAATCAAATGTGAGACTCTTCAACACATTCCTAAAACTCAACATCATTGGGTTTGGTGCATAAATATAAATGGTGAGTTATTTGATAACGGAAATCTGATAGCAAATAGAACAATAGATCGTGGAGGTGGCTTTGAGGTCTAGTTTTTGTTAATAAATGTGACCGGAAGAAGTAGTTTGTTTTGATTTTATTTAGAATTAAAGTAGTATAATTGATGCTAAATTACACCAGAGGTCCTTTAAGTTATTTAATTGCAACAAATTGATCTTTTAAGTTTTTTTCATACCACTTAGATCCATTATGTTAATTAATTGTAACAAGTTAGTTCTTTAAGTTTTTTCTATACCAATTAAGTCTTTTAAGTTATTTAACTGTAACAATTTGAGTTATTTTAGATCTTAAAAATGTAAGTTATTTGAAAATTAAAAATTACAATTAAATAACTTAAAGGGCCTAAGCGTTATGGAAAAATATCTTTAAAGCTATAAGACCCTTATCACTAAGCTTGTCTTTTAAATATTTAAATAAAAGGAAAATATTTTAAATTAAATTTATAAATACTCAAAAGATCACCATTATTCTGTATTATAAAAAGGCAACCCAAGTCTGAAATGATAACTTGTTCAGATTGACCATATGTGAATCCCACTTTTCAACATACTCAAATTAAAATAATCTCACCTTTCAACCAACTTTGTCTTTTTCCATTTCTTTTTACGTAGAACTTGTTAATATTTTACTTTTGTTGGGGTTTAGTGATAAATCAACTTAGTATCTTAAAAAATGTAATTATATTGTGGGGGACTGATGTGCAAATTCTTTTTTACTACACTACTTTATTGCCAAAAATGCAAAAATACCCTACTTTTTAATTTTTTTTTCTTCAGAATTCCAGAAATACCCTATTTTTTTTTGGGCCACCTGACACCCCCACAACTCCAAGTTGTAGGGTACCCTGAAAGTTGGTGAAAATTTTGTCTTTATTATACCCCACAACTCCAAGTTGTGAGGTACTTTATATATATATTTTTTAGTTTTTTAAATAACCCAGAAGTCAAGATTGTGTGGGGTATTTAAAAAGTAAGGCATTTCTGAAAAATACCACACAATCTTGACTTGTAGGGTATTTAAAAAATTAAAAAAAATATATATAAAGTACCTCACAACTTGGAGTTGTGGGGTATAATAAAGACAATTTTCACCAACTTCCAGTGTATCCTACAACTTGGAGTTGTGGGGTGTCAGGTGGCACAGAAAAAGTAGGACATTTATGGAATTTTTTTAAAAAGTAGGATATTTTTGCACTTTTGACAATAAAGTAGGGTAGTAAAAAATTCGACTGATGTTGACGGGGGTTGCCACAGTTTAAAAAGCACAAAGATTTATTGTGAATTTTAAGAGTGTTAGTTGATGTAGTATCAAAAGTAAATATTTTTGTGTATCGTCTCCACATGGACCGGTGCGATATTCTAAGCCGTTCAACAATCTATATCGTTCTGAGTAATGGAGTGATAATAATTTTTGTTTCATAAACTAGAAAACTATGAAATTGTAAACAATATGAGAGTTAACGGGGAAATGTTTATGCTGGGATTAAAGTTCATCAACCTACTTATACGTATTCTCGGATTAGTGTTGCTTATTCTAATTATCAATCGATATTATCACACATTGCTCAGCAACATCATTCTTGTCCAAATGATGTCGTGATTTCTATTAGGTAGTTCAATCGTCGATTTCCCAAACTATTAAAGGATCAAATAGTCGATTGTATCGTTGTATAGTTGATTTCCTAAGCTATTAAATGATACAAAAGCTTTGGGTTTCAATATTCAAAGTGATTATCAAAACCAAAATTCCATGTCTAGAACCAAAAGCTTTGACAGAAGATTATTCTAACCTAGATTCAAAAGGTATTTTTCAATACAAATCAAATCCATAAGATTAAAAGCATGGAAAACAAGAATAACCTCAACATCATGAGATAATTAAAATCAAACAACATCATAATCAAAAGGAATACATACTAGTAGAGTTGATTACATTTAATCCCAACAAAAAGAGTTTAGCTACTCATTGTCATGGTAACCTTACAAGAAGAAAAGAAGAGATGGAACGGAAGCAAGCCATGATGTCTCTATGATCTTGTGAATCCCTTCAATCCTTGTGCTCCTTGCTCCTTAAGGGTCTCTCTGTAATTTCCCCTGTTTTTCTCTCCCTAAAATGACCCAAGATTTGATAATAATGTTTCTGAAATGAGAAGAGAGGCTTTTATACTTTTGCTGAATTTTGCTTTCTTGCCGGGCAGGATTTTTGTCGCTATGGCGACATCAGCTTTCTTTGCTAGTGGGTTTCTGCCACGTCATCATCCACTTGCCTCAAACCGCATTTTCTCGCCAGGCAGGACATTTGTCGCCATGGCAACATATGATCTTGGAAAACATGGGTTCTGGAACTTCATTCCCGCCATGGCGACATTTTGTTGCTCGGGTGACATCTTGCCAGACAGGATTTTGTCGCCATAGCGACATGTTATGGTCAAACAGGTTAGAGGACCTATAATTCTCGCCAGGCTGGAAATGTTGTGCCTAGCAGGAATGACAGTTGTAGACCAAAATTGGCAGGTTTCTCCCCTTTTTTTTCTTTCATTGGTTCATGTCTTGATCACTCTTTTCCTACACAATTGGGTTAAGTAAGACCTAAAAAGCATAATTATGCATTTTGTCACTTTTTCATATATTTTCCTTGGATAACTTGAATGACAAGTAACCAAAAGTGCTTAATATAAATCATGAAACTAACACATTCTAGCACTTATCATTAGTATGATGTTGTTGGAGGTCCAATGTTGCCAATATATGATGTTCATTGAACATATTCTTTTAGTGATTTCTATAAGCTTAATGTTGATGCAGCAGGTCTGATAGATGATGGTAAGTGGGGTATTGATGTTGTAGTAAGAGATAATGAAGGTGTTGTCATTGCTGCTAGTTGCTGACAAGTCTTTTCATTACCAGATTCAGAGGTTGCAGAAGCCTTGGCTATGCAGAAGGGTTTGAAATTTTCAAAATATATGTCTTTTCTGAATCTCATAGCAGAATCAGATGCTTCTAATGTGGTCTTTGCGTTGAATGCTTATCAACAATCTTCCACCTATGTCTGCTCTATTATTGGAGATTGTATTAGTTTTAATGTTTGGTTCATAGTTTAATTTTTTTGCATGTTAGATGTGATTCCAACCATGTTGCTAATTATTTAGCAAAATATGCTCTTCATAATTCAGATTGCAAACGGATCAAAGAGACTCCGCCTTATATTTATGTAGTCTTGTCATTTGTTTTATTGCCAGACTTTTATTAATGAAATTGTCTTTGATGTAAAAAAAGAAAAAGAATATTATATCGGTCCATATGACCGTTTTAAGAAAACACGAGAATTTAAACAATTGTTTGATATAAACTAAATAAATCATTTATAACTGGATATTGAATATTGAGTAAAAGGGCAAAAAATACTAATTGTTGAATGATTCAAAACATGAATTAAGAAAACTCCTGATTAAATGATATTATATATTTGATCTCTAATATAGACTAAATACATTATTTATTAAATAAATCTAAAAAACTATTTTTCCCTTATAATAAAGACCATTGTAGTATGTTATATAATTGGACCATCAAATATCACAATATTGTATTTATATTTCTAAAACTTTGATAATGGAAAAATAGAGAGGATTTTGATACGTAGAACTCATGCTAAGTAATTAAATGTGTAGAAAAATATACATAATGCATAATGAGGTCCTTTAAATTTTATATTTGTATCATGTTAGTCATTTCTGTTTTTTAAGTTTTAGATCGGTTATTTAACTCTTTAATGGTTTGCACGGTTATCCTTTTTTGTTTCTTTCTAACTATGTTAAGTGCTAAAGTGACATGTCTTGGTCGACAAATTATTTGTTTTTAAGTCAATTTTCATTTAAAAAATCAAAAATAAAAAAGTCTTAATGTACGTAAATGTATTTAGAACATCTACAATGGTGGTAAATTAAAAAGGGTGATTAAATAAGTCATATGTGTACATATCATTTATTTATAATATTTTAATGAAAGTATCTATTAAGGACTCGACACTAATGATAGTAAACTAAAAAGAGTATTTGAATAAGTCTACTAACGTGTACTTCAATTTGTGCATTTACAAATAAATAAAAAGAAATAAAGAGTAAGAATCAAATGAATTTGAGATGATTGGAACAAAAAAAAAAGAAATGAATTTGAGATGATGGAACTAGGGATGACAAAAAAATTCATGCACGCGGGTAAAATTCGTCACGGGCACAACCACACAAGCACAGGTAGCTAAACATGTATTCACATGTATAATAAAAAGATATTTAACTACCTGTTACTTTATGGATACATACATGAATTTGATGATACTCGTGCCTGTGGGTACCTGTACTCGATAATAAATTAAGTAAATTGCTAAAATATCCTTGCGCATATATATATATATATATATATATATATATATATATATGAGAGTTTGAAGTCTCAAAAGACCTTAGTGAAGTTTTTGAAACATGGAATGGATATCAAATTTGGATGTTTTAATACTTTTATTTTAGGATGTAGAAACTCGAAAGTAGAAACATTCTCTTGAATTTTGTACAATCAATTAATAAAATAATTAAATTAAATTTAAATGCATTGATTTCAAGACAATAGAGAGGGTAAATTATTAGTATTTGATGGCTCTTCAGCACTTGATTACAACAAATTGGTTCCGAAGATGATTGAACTTTTGGTGGCACTTCAACATTTCTAGCCACACACACATTATCAGGCGATGATTCTGTATTATTCACAGAAGAAATTCGACCAAAGTTTGGTGGAAATCCATGCTTCTTATAACAAGTATCTACAATGTGACCATAAGAAAAAAGAGGTTTAATTTCCTTTTACCATGAAACTTCTTTGAACGAACAGAATTAACAAGAGATTTGGATTCATCAAGATTAATGCTTTCAAACACAGTTTTACTCTCTTCTTGCAAGACTGAAATCTAAACATGATTACGGCATGATAAAGGTTCCATGAAAAAAATTATGTTTGAACGATGGAAAATTGATCATTAAGACCTATGAGGATTTGTAGTACATGATCCTCTAAACGAAAATCCTTAGGATTAGGCATAGCTAAACATGGGCACTGATAATGGCACGTACAAGTAGGGAGATGACGATAACTCTCTAATTCGTCCCAAATAATCTTTTAACTCAATGAAGTTTTCAGTAACAGAAAGTGAACCTTGTTTCAAAGAATTGATGATGGATTAGCAACATGAATGCGATCAAACTTGGAAAATTGTTCCTTTAACTCTTTCCAAACATCAACAGCATTCTTAATAAATAAGATTGATCAATCTGAGAACTAACCGAGTTCACGATCCATGAATGAATAAGATTGCTACAACGTTCGCACGCATGACATTTAGGATCAAGAAGTGTAGCAAGAATCTATAAGAAAAACAAGGAAAATCCAAGAAGAAAGGACGAATGCGAAAGCATGAGCTCTAAAGGTGCATGATACCATATTATGAGATCAAGAACAAAGAGAAAATGAATGTAACTGAATCTATTGAATGCATTGATCTAACTTCAAGTTAGTTGTATGAATCCTTTATATAGAAATGCAAAGCTAACCGGTTAACTTGTCTAGCAAGTTAACGGTTGTAACTAACTAAAACTAACTTGCTATATCCGGTTGAATGTTAGAAGCACTTGTATTGTGTATTACTTTTAGTACTTAAGTTTGAGAAAGCATGCTTAGGAGAGCGCTAAAGGGCATAAGCGAGGTGGAAATACATCTTAGCATCCTCTCCTATGTACTGTAGGTTATACAATATGTGTAGTTAAATTCTCTTTATGTTGGGATTAAGTATAACTAGCTAAAGAAATTTCTCTTTATGTTGGAATTGAATGTAAATACTTTGTATGACTAGCTATAAATAAATCCTATAATGTTTTATCAATGTCTTTATTATTGCTCTTAATGCTTACCTGACGTGCAATCCGAGATTGATCTTTTGCCTTTGATTTAGAATTTGTTAGGTATGATTATTGAAATATAAAATAATATTATTATTAGAGTTAAAAAAAATAAATTGTTAGCTTGATGCTATAGTGACCATTTGTCACGTCTGAGCCAGATTGGGCGGTTTTCATCAATGTAAAATCTGCCCCCTATTAACAAAGAAAAATACAAACAAGAATATGATCAAACATTATTGTCAAGTTTTTTTATTACTCTAAAGCTTCTAAACAAGGACTAATTACTATGGTGATACATGCATGGGTATTGCTAGCCAAGAATCAATTGAACCTCTGAGCACCACCAAGAGGCTTGGTTATATAGTGTTGTTGGTTAACTATATAGAAAGCTAATCACATTAATTAAGATTCATTGTTGTTGGTGATGGAAAGCAAATCACATTAATTTTGTTTTGAACTATAATTAATATGTGTGGTCTAACCCAATTTTTTGTTTATGAGTTGTTTTTTTAGTGAGTTTTGTTTTTGACTCTTTATTCTTGTTTCTTTTTAATTTTGATGTAACTGATTTCGCTTTTTATGTCTTTTTCTAACACTCCTTGTGTTAGGAGGATCGAGTGATTCAGTTATATATTTTATTTTTAGTTTTTTTAAAAAAAAACTATATTACTCCTTGTGTTAGGAGGATCGAGTGATTCAGTTAATAAATGATTTTAGCATTTAATAAATTTTAAAATTATTTTTTCAAAATTATTAAGGAAAATAGAAACTGTTTTGTATTTGTTTACTGTAATGATTCTTTTTAAATCACCTATCAAGAATCATTTTTAAGATAAAGTGTTCAAAATAACTTTTTGGATTCTGACTTCTTAAAAAACAAAAACTAAAATAAATGTGAGCATTTTTAAAAAAATAAAATAAAATTTTGTTACCAGTGGACTCTAAAATATCAAATGAATTAGATTATGATTAAATATCTCCATAATACACCCACTCAATTCCTTTAAACCTGCTTGGCACATGTTTGGAATTCAAACAAAAAATGACCATGAATCAAAAAAAAAAAAAAAAAAAGACCATGAATCGATCAAGCGCACATATTTAAGAGACTAATTAACTTGATTACAAACCATTTTAACTTCAATTTTCATTATATGAACACAAATAACATACCAAACTCAAAAGAAAACCGTTTAAAAAAAGCCTCAATTTATTAACTTATACCTTAATTAATATATGTTATTGTTGATAAAATACAAAGCATTGCTAGTCTTCCTTGCCACATTCAAAACTCTTCTTCTGATCTTGTCCCCAAGTGTGGAATCAACATTCATATCATCAAACCCATCATAGCAAGTTTGATCATTAGTAATGGCTGAACTAACCCAAGTCTTTATGTTACTAATCTGAAATTCTCTATCAAAATCAGCATCCAAATGTGCCATGGCATCAAGAGAATCTTGCAACTGTTCTATTGAATCCTTCACATTGCCAAAGCAATCTTGCACAACTTCTTCACCAATGCTTGACAATTTATTGTCATCGTTGTTTAGAAGCTTTGATATGGCGGAGGATGCATCACGAGCCGCCTTTAATGCAACCGAGAGAGAAGTGTTGCATAATTTTAGAGGATCTGCCTCAATTGTTGAAGCATAGGGAGATAAAGATTTGTAACATATATATGGATATGTGGTTGAATTGCATGAATTTTTAATATAGGTTTTGAAATCATTGGTGTTGGTGGAATTTGAGGGAGCATAGGAAGTGTATGAAAGGTTGGTTTTTGTGGAATTGGTAGGGATTGTAGAATTGTCTTCACATGCTGAAGTGATGCTAGATACCGCTAGCAAAATCAAAATTGCAAATTTGAGAACATGCCCAAAAGAAAAACTTGCAAAAGTGTTGGCTTCCATGTTTAGATCTTGGCTCTTACTTCTTGTATTCGTGTGTGAGTTTATGTCCTTTCTAAATGACTTTGTGTTTCGTGATTTATAGGTCTAATTCATGAATATTTTAAGGCACGTCTTCCTCCAGCCTAGTATATGGTATAAATATAAGTTAAGAAAGAGAGGATGCTATTAATTGTTTTAGTAAATTTCGTGGCCTGCTTTTGACTTCCATTCAGATTCGAATATCATTATTTTGGTTTTTGAAATTCATTGGCAATAGTTAATGAGATTAGTTTCTAATCTATGCAATGATGTAATTATTATTATTTTTTTTACAAAAACAAAACAATATTCATTCATTTAAATTGATAGAATATATCATATACAATAATTTATTCAACATCACTATAAATATAAAGAGTGAGTATTCGAACAAACTCACAACACCAAAATTAATAGCATACAATGGCAAACCACCTACAAATAATGATAAAATCTAAGTCACTGGAATACATACTTCCAGATCTGCATAAGTTGACACCCACATCATTGATTAACTTTATAATTGTTTGAAGTCGATTTTTCAATATGAACCAAACGAACACTTCAACAAGACGTCAAATCAAAAACGTCGCAGAAGACGACGAACAACACAATGTCACACTCAGACGACGAAATCACAAAACAAAACAAAAAAACATAGAAAAAACTTGATATAAAAAATGCCCTAAAATCACCCCTACTCGATGATGTAAATTTTGTTTACATAGATATTTGTAGAGATAATTTAAAACCTATAAACCATCTCAATTCTCACACAATTGCAATTTTGATAAGGACAAAATCGCAAACCTCTCAATTTTAATTTGGGAACGTTAACTTGTGCCCTCAAGGCACAAGTTAATAAACCAAAAGATAAAAATATTTTGTTGGAAATTGTGCATTTAATAATATTCTAGAAATTTAAAATCTTATCTTTTCAAGACATAATTTATGATTAATTCCATTTTTATATTCTTAACTTATGCCCTAAGGGCAGAAGTTAACACTACCCTTTTAATTTTTGCAAGATAAAATTACAAACCCTTTTATGACATACAACTACCCAAGTCTCTAGTACATTCAAGAGATTGAAGATGTGGTGAAGAAAACTAACTTGTCATATTTATAATAACATTACATCTCTTTCTTTACACTACTCTTTGAGGAACTTGGATGGATATCCACTTTGACCTAACAAATTCTCCCTTCATCAAAAGTCTCACATTTTTTTACTTTATAGTGAGTTTCATCTTCAAAGAATGAAATAACATTGATTTCTTGACTCAACACATTAGCAAAATGAGTATTCTGCAACTTTTCTATCTTCTCTTTCATGCTTTGTCAATCCTTCATGAATTTTGGACTTATGCATTGCTGTAAGGAGAAGTTTATCATCTAATAAAACAAAGGAATGTCGAAGTTCAAGGTAGCAGTAACACTATCTAGGAAAAAACACAAATAAGATGATAATCAACCTCTCTTGAAATGTATCATTTATAATCCTTCCTCGATCGAAATTCACTACTAAAAAAATAAAAATTAGTGAGAGATATTTAGTGAGGGAAAACGTGAAATCCCTCTTTAATTCCGTCACTAAATTTTGCGACTAAAAAATTTGTGAGGAATTTCATTTTTTCCATCACTAATTTCCCTCGCTAATTTTGCTTTTTCTAGTAGTGATCTTTACTCTGATGTAGTTATTGAAAAATGAAAAGAAGAAAATATCTACGGAGTGGAAGCACAACCACAAAAAAAAAAGCAAAATTAAAAAAAAAAAAAAAACAACTCAAAAATTGTAAACTCTCTCAACTCTCCCACAACTGCAAATTTTACAACTACAAAATTACAAAATTCTCAACTACAGCTTTTACACGGAAAAATTGCAAACTCTCACGTCATAATTATTCAAGCCTACGGTACATCCAAAAGATTAGAGATGTTATGGTGAAAAAAACTCAAACCAACTCTTCATTTTATCTCTTGTCTAAAAAAATATTTATATTTATAATAACACTCTATCTCTTTTCTTCACCGTACTCAATGTGAAACTTCGATCGAATTTCCCAACCCTAATTAAATCATTCATTAATCCCTTAATAATTATATTAAGTATAAGAAATATAGTAGTAATATAGTCACTAAAGCACCTTTTCCAAAGATGTGTGTTCCAAATGCACTCATGATATATGGAGAATATTTTATTGGTCACAGGTATTTGGAGACTCTATTTGAACAAACTTTTATGAATGTGTCTTTTAACAAGTTATTCTATAAACATTTGCTAAAAAGCACCAACTAATTTTTATGAAGGTGTCTTCTAGTAAAATTATAACTAAAAAGTAAAAATCACACATTGAGGTGTGAGTTGCTAAAAAACACCTTCATGGATAGCTTCTAGCAAAACTTTAAAGACTTTCTTTTAATCCAGTTTGTTTCCATTAACGATTAGAGAAAATAATTATCGAAACATTTCTAGAAAACTTTATTTATCTTTACATTTCTTGGATATATCATCATCAAATTGTGTGCAGAAAACTTTATTTATCTTTACATTTCATATACACACGCATTTTTTTGTTTGAAGTTCATTTACGGTTGGAGTATATGATGCCGTTGATAGGGGGGGATGTGAGATAGCCTACATAAGATTCGGGCTAGGGTTAATATTTTAGAAAATAGACAAGTCCAAGACTTTTGAAAAAACCTACTTTACTAAAAATGTCATGTCATATGGCCGTTAAAGAAATTTCTTAGATCTAGGATATTCTTTTTCAAAAACATATAAATAATATTTGCCAAAAGAAAACATATAGATGATTTAATAAGATTATATCATTATTATTAATACTATTGTAATAGAAAAAATATTATGAGTTATCAGATAAAATAAATAAATAAGTAGCCACATTGACCCATTTTTTGGATAAACGAAATAACAAATAGCAATTAAACTCACACACATAAGTGAATGAGTCGAAATTCAAACCTCGATCACGACATTTAATCTTACAATTTTGACATTTTTACTAAATGAGTTAGGACTTATGGACATATTGACCCCTTTTATAGTAAGTAAAAACAATAAAATGCACATAATTGTTATGTAATATTGTTTTATCTAACATATACATTTTTCCATAGGTTTTCTTCCGCAATTACAGGTTGGATTATAAAAAAAATACATATATTTATATAATAGACGAATATTAAGATAAATAAAGAGAAAGTAAAAATTAAAACAGCCATTAGAAAATTGGCCAATATAAATTCAATCTTGTATTTATAATAAAATGAGTAAACTTTCTGTCAAAAATACTTATTGGAATAAAAAGTAATCCAGATTCCAAACATTTTTTTATTGGAATAAATTTATTAATATACAGCCACGATGATGATTTTTAATTGACTTGTGTAAGATAATAATGTACAAATTTTAGGATTAAGAAGTGAAGAATTTCATTATGAAAATCATTAGCCACGTGGTCACTCAATGATACGCTGTCTATATAAACTATATGATCAATTGACACCATGACAAACTTCATAGGACACCGCCAATGATTTTTATATCATATGCAACCGTATTATAAATCCAAAGTTAAATTTAAAGCTATTATTACATAAATCATATCTACAAAATTTAACATTAATTAGATATCACTTGATACACTAACAAATTACATCAATATTAACGAATTACATCAAAATTAACGTCTTATAAACTTTTATGCAACACGTTAATTTTTACATATCTTGTTAACATGGAAATGATTTCCGATTAATGAAAATATATTTAGATATAATATATATGATAAAACTTTCAATCCAACGACAAATTTTGCAATACAATTATCTAATAAAGAAAGAAATGTCATATTATTTAGTTTGACACCAAAATATTAATCGATCATATCATAAGCTATATGACCTTTACCGACAACAAATGTAAAATGAAGCATAAATGACCCGCCGGCATTGGAGTGGGACACATAATTAGGTTCCTACATGCACATGAAACAGAATAGTATAAAACTCATAAGAGTTATGAATTATTTATTTATAAACTCGAATGATCGTGCAGGCAAGTTTTCATTCAGAAACGATGAGAAATAAAACCTTGTGGTCACGAGTATACATAAAAAAAAAAGTGGCGACAGGGTAGCTATATTCACGAGGGGGTGACATGTGCAACTTATGAATCAGAGACGTCTAAGTTGTAACATGCTGCATTTCGTCAACTCCATTTTTTTCCCTAATAAAATTTTTGGGTGAGGTAATGGTGGTTTGGTTTAAAGCAGAGAAGACATTTAAATTTTAAGAATGCTTATAAAGATATAAACGGTATTTTTTTTATGAAATATATCCACATTAGTATTTAGAGTAATACTTTGTGTCAGTTTGTCTGTTTTTTTACGCTAATGCGTATAATTTTATTTTAGTGTTGCATAATGCGTATAATTATTTTTTATAAAATTTTGATTTTAATTAAAAGTACACGTATAGATGCATAAAAATAAAATAATATACTTATATATATTTTGCACCTTTATATTGTAACAAACTATGCATATCTTTTTCTTATTAAAAAAAACTAAACATATCTTTTTTGATGACACCAAAAATGTAACAAATATAATATCATATAATATAAATTCTTATCTTTTTGAATGACACTAAAAATATGGTATTCTTATAACGAAATTTGTTATAGAGTATAATTGAAAAAGAAAAAATCAACTATTTTGATATTATTCATGTTATTATTTGAAATAGTCATAGTATAGATAAACAGTCATAAGTAGTCATAAATCGAAATAAAAGAGGTCTGTCATTTTGTGAACAAAAGTACAATTTAAAATAAGAGATGAAGTATAACCTATCAATAGTGTGCTAAATAAAATTAGGAGGTAAATAATCTTTCCGAGACCTCTTTGCGGTGAATGTACGAATAATATCAACATCATCAAATTACTTTTGTTGTGCGGTTGTGAAAAATATTTGAGTTTGTCCAATTTTATATATTTTTTTAAGTGGACTAATGGTCTACTGGGTTGAACCTAATATGAAGAAAGTATCGATTGAACCCGGACGAGTGCCCGGACTAGCTGCGTCCACCTATGCAAATCAGTATACAGCAAGATACCTATCCGTGTTTCATTAATTTCCTCGTCAGGAAAGATTTATGTATCTTGGGAGTTCACAGGCTTTTCTTGTGTAAAAAGTGGTGAATACTAAAGATTTTATAAGATGAATTGTATTAGAAAAGGAAAAATAAGTTAAGTAAAACGACTAAGAAAGCATGCATGAAAATGACTATAGCAATAGATAAGAATGAAAATCTACTTTTGTTCTTCTTCTTTTGAGAAAACTATTTAGGGTTTAATGTTTGTTGTATTGGCTTCAATTTTGTGAATGGAAGAAGGTTCCAAATCGTGACACGATTTGTCAATGTCGAGAGCATGTTTTGTGAGTGTTCAATCGTGACACAAAAAAACGTGTCATGATTTTCGGTTTGTTGGGCACGTTTTCAGGATAAGGTTGCTCGTACCTTGGGTCGTAAGCACTAACCGTGTCACGATTTGGCAAAACGTGACACGACTTTGACAACTGAAGACTGCTATATAAGTGTTTCTGTGCAGATTTTGAAGGAGAGCTTGAAGAGAGAGAAACTTAGATTACAAAGGAGGTAACTTTAGGGTTGGGTGTCTTTGTAGTGAGGTTCTCTTGAGTTGGGAAACATTGTAAACACCTTGGGTAGTGAGATTTCACCATTGGAAGGATAAAAAAGCTTCCTTTTGTGTTTTTTCTTAGGATTCAATAAGAGTGTGGGTGACATGAAAATGAGTAGAAATTAGGTCTTGTTCTTTTGTGAGCTTTTAAGCTAATCTCTTCTAACTCATTTGTATCACTTTCATCTTAGTGCATTGGAGGGCTGCTTTCGGCAGCTCTCTCCCCCAAAGTAGGTCATATTGGACCGAACTGGGTTACCATTTTGGTGTGTTTGTTCCTTTCTTTCATTGCTTATCTTTATTGCTTTGATTATGCTTGTGGTGTTGCTCTACACTTAGATTTAGGTCTGTTTTTGTTGTTGTTTCTTGGAGACACTTTATCTATTGATTACCACTTCCTTTGCTCTACACATTATTGTTATTCATTGGTGTGATTTTGTCCGAATTCACAACAATTGGCGCCCACCGTGGGGCTAAGGCGTAAATTGGTAAAAGTTGGTATCATGGGTTCAAAGTGGGACATCGAGAAGTTCATCGGAAGTAATGATTTCGGATTGTGGAAGGTTAAGATGCAAGCGGTTTTTACACAATAAAAGTGTGTAGAAGCATTGAAGGGTGAAGCGGCGATGCTGGAGAATTTGACACAAGCAGAGAAGCATGAGATGATAGACTAGGCTAAGAGTGCCATTGTTTTATGTCTCGGAGATAAGGTTTTAATGAATGTTGCGAGGGAAGCTACCGCAACATCGATGTGGGCTAAGTTGAAGTCATTGTACATGACGAAATCGTTGGCTCATAGGCAACTCTTGAAACAACAACTTTATTCATTCAAGATGGTGGAGTCTAAATCAATCTCAAAGCAATTGGCGGAATTTAACAAAATTCTTGATGATTTGGCCAATATTGAAGATAATATGGAAGATGAGGATAAGGCTTTGTTGCTACTTTATTCATTACCGAAGTCTTTTCAGCATTTCAAGGATATCATCCTTTATGGTAAGGAGGGCACCACTACTTTGGAGGAGGTCCAATCGGCTTTAAGAACCAAGGAATTGACCAAGTTCAAGGACTTGAAGGTTGATGAAGGTGGTGAAGGCTTGAATGTTGCAAGGGGAAGGATTGATCATAGAGGAAAAGGCAAGGGGAAGTCGAGGTCCAAGTCTAGATCCAAGGGTTTTGACAAATCAAAGTATAAATGCTTTCTTTGTCACAAACAAGGTCATTTCAAGAAATAAAGGGGGCAATGGTAGTCCTTCCGTTCAAGTTGCGATGGCATCCGATGAAGATGGTTATGAGGGTGCGGGTACACTAATGGTCACAAGTTGGGAACCGGAGAAGAGTTGGGTTTTGGACTCAGGATGCTCTTATCACATGTGTCCTAGGAAGGAATATTTTGAGACTTTGGCTCTAAAAGGAGGAGTTGTTCGACTCGGAAATAGCAAAGCATGCAAAGTCCAAGGCATGGACACCGTTCGTCTAAAGATGTTTGATGGCCATGAATTTCTTTTAAAGGATATGAGGTTTGTTCCCGAACTTAAGCGAAATTTAATTTCCATAAGCATGTTTAATAGTCTAGGTTATTGCACTAGAATTGAGCATGGGGTTTGTAAAATTTTGCATGGTGCATTGATTACGGTTAAAGGGTCTAAAATGAATGGTTTATACATTTTAGATAGTTCCATAGTAATTGGTAATGCATCGGTGGCTAGTGTAGTACCTCATAATAATTACGAATTGTGGCATTTAAGATTGGGGCATGTTAGTGAAAGAGGTTTAGTTGAATTAGCTAAACAAGGTTTTCTAGGAAAAGATAAATTGACCAAGCTAGAATTTTGTGAGCATTGCATACTAGGAAAGCAACATAGAGTAAAGTTTGGTAGTGGTATGCATCATTCTAGTAGACCTTTTGAGTATGTACATTCGGATCTTTGGGGTCCTTCCAAGACACTTACTCATGGGGGAGGTTCTTATTTTCTTTCCATCATTGATGATTATTCAAGGAGAGTACGGGTCTTGGTTTTGAAAAACAAAATTGACACATTTGAAAAGTTTAAGGAATGACACACTCTTATAGAAAATCAAATGGGAACTAAACTTAAAGGGTTGAGAACTGACAATGGCCTAGAGTTTGTTTAAGAGCAATTTAATGAGTTTTGCAGGTTGGAAGGAATCAAGAGGCATAAAACCGTACCAAGAACACTGCAACAAAATGATCTTGCTGAACGCATGAATAAGACTCTTTTGGAGCGGGTGAGGTGTATGCTTCTAGGAGCTGGGTTACCTAAGAGTTTCTGGGGTGAAGCAGTGACCACTACTGCTTATTTGATCAATAGATGTCCATCAACAGGTATAGACTTCAAGACACCTATGGAAGTATGGAGTGGGAAATCGGCATACTACTCATCTTTGAAGGTTTTTGGAGCTTTGGCATATGCGCATATCAAGCAAGACAAGCTTGAACGTAGAACTTTGAAATGTGTCTTCATTGGTTATCTAGAAGGTGTGAAGGGTTACAAGTTGTGAAAATTGGAATCTAGTTGATGATCAAAAGTCTTGATTAGTAGGGATGTTACCTTTGATGAGACCCGTATAGGGATGAAGTGTAAAGACCTAGAGACTTTAATACCGGAAACAGGGTGGAGGAAACTCAGTTTGAGGTGGAGCTTCCAAATGAAGAGAAAGATGATGTGGAAGATGAAGCTTCAACATCGGATACAAGTGGAACTTAATCGATAGTGGATCCTGATTATCTTCTTGCTATAGATAGAGAAAGGGGGACCGTTACGACACCTAGTAGATATGGTTATGCAGACTTGGTGTGTTATGCTCAAAATGCGGATGAAGATGTGCAAGACTCAGAGCCTATAAACTTCAAGGAGGCATTTGAGAGCAAAGAAAGCAAGTATTGGTTGAAGGCGGTGAATGAAGAGATGGATTCATTGGAGAAAAACCAAACTTGGAAACTTGTGAAACTACCTAAACACCAAAGGGTAGTTGGATGCAAGGGGATCTTCAAGAAAAATGAAGGTATTCCGGGAGTTGAGGGTGTTAGGTACAAAGCAAGACTTGTGGCCAAGGGTTTCACTCAAGTGGAGGGGATTGACTATAATGAGATCTTCTCACCGGTGGTGAAACATTGTTCCATAAGGATACTTATGGCTATTGTGAATCAATTCAATCTTGAGTTGGAACAAATGGATGTAAAGACCGCTTTCTTACACGGTGACCTTGAAGAGACAATCTACATGGAGCAACCAGAAGGTTTTGTGGAAGACAAGTCTAAGGTATGTCTTTTGAAGAAATCTTTGTATGGGTTGAAGCAAAGCCCTAGGCAATGGTATCGTCGGTTTGATGAATTTATTTTGAAGACCGGTTTTGTGAGAAGCGGGTATGATTCTTCTGTGTACATGTTGAAGAGGGGTGAGAAAGTCATTCTCTACCTTCTTTTACATGTGTATGATATCTTGATGGCAAGCTCTAGCCATCAAATGGTGAATTTGAGATGAAGGATCTTGGTCCGACAAAGAGAGTCCTTGGAATTGATATCTTGAGGAATCGTGACAAAGGCGAACTTTTCTTATCTCAACTTAGTTATTTAAAGAAGGTGGTGGAGCGTTTTAGAATGTCAAACTCTAAAACTGTGAGAACTCCCTTGGGTAACCACACAAAATTGTCCATAAAACAATGTCCTCAATCCGAGGATGAGAAGAAAGAGATGGAAATTACTCCCTATGCAAGTGGGGTTGGAAGCATCATGTATAGAATGGTTTGTAGTAGACCAGACTTAGCTTATGCGGTTAGCATTATGAGTCGATTTATGGCAAATCCGGGTATTGTGCATTGGCAAGCTTTGAAGTGGGTGTTGAGGTATTTGAATGGATCTTTGAAGGGCAATTTGAAATACACAAGAGCAGCTCAAGATGAAGACGCTTTGGAAGGGTATGTAGATGCAGACTATGCGGACAATGTGGACACAAGAAAATCCTTATCGGGTTTTGTGTTTACTCTTTATGGTATGACTATTAGTTGGAAGCCAAATCAACAATACGTGGTGGCATTATCTACGACTGAAGAGGAGTACATTGCCCTTGTTTAAGGGGTAAAAGAGGCCACATGGTTGAAAAGGAAGATTGGTGAGTTAGGAATTACTAAATAATGTTTGAAGATACATTGTGATAGCCAAAGTTCCATTCACTTGGTGAATCATAAAGTGTATCATGAGAGAACAAGCAGATTGACATTCGCTTGCACTTTGTGAGAGACATGATTGAATCTAAAGAGATTGTGGTGGAAAAAGTGGCATCGGAAGAGAATCCGACGGATGTGTTTACCAAGTCATTACCTAGATCAAGGTTCAAGCATTGCTTGGACTTGATCAAGTTTGTTGAAGAGTAATTTCCTTTTCAAGAGAGCAACATGGTGGTTGATGGTTATATTGACATCATCACCAATTAGAAGTCAAGGTGGAGAATGTTGTATTGGCTTCAATTTTGTGAATGGAAGAAGGTTCCAAATTGTGACAAGATTTGTGAACCGTGACACGCTTTGGCAATGCCGAGAGCATGTTTTCTGAGTGTCCAATTGTGTCACGATTTTTGGCTTGCTAGGCACGTTTTCAGGATAAGGTTGGTCGTACCTTAGGTCGTACTCACCAACCGTGTCACGATTTGGCAAAACGTGACACGATTTTGACAGTTAAAAACTGCTATATAAGTGTTTCTGTGCAGATTTTGAAGGAGAGCTTGAAGAGAGAGAAACTTAGATTACAAAGGAGGTAACTTTAGGGTCGAGTGTCTTTGTAGTGAGGTTCTCTTGGGTTGGGAAACATTGTAAACACCTTGGGTAGTGAGATTTCACTATTGGAAGGATAAAAAAACTTCCTTTTGTGTTTTCTCTTAGGATTCATTGAGAGTGTGGGTGACATGAAAATGAGTAGAAATTAGGTCTTGTTCTTTTGTGAGCTTTTAAGCTAATCTCTTGTAACTCATTTGTATCACTTTCATCTTAGTGGATTGGAGGGCTGCTCTCTCCCCCAAAGTAGGTCATATTGGACTGAACTGGGTTACCATCTTGGTGTGTTTGTTCCTTTCTTTCATTGCTTATCTTTACTGTTTTGATTATGCTTGTGGTGTTGCTCTACACTTAGATTTATGTCTGTTTTTGTTGTTGCTTGGAAACACTTTATCTATTGATTACCACTTCTTTTGCTCCACACATCCTTTTATTCATTGGTGTGATTTTGTCCGAGTTCACAACAACATTCAAATTTCAGCTCGTCCTTCCAGGTAACCATGAGAAACTATCGTCATTAGTTATTATTAGAGCTATAAAAATCGGTTAGAAATTAGTTACACTAAGTGGGAATTAATTATGCTCATTGACTATATAAAACACATTGTATCCTTTGATATAATCACCTTTCTCATTTTATCAATACAAAATTTATTTCCAATTTGAGTATTATTTTCTCTTCCATGATGACCTCTATAAAAATTTCTATCAGTTATTATTTTCCCAATATTATTTTTTCCTTTGTATTTGATGAGACATGATATATTTACAATGCAAATGTATTTTATATATATACTTTTCGAAAACAAAACGACACAAATTACTGAAAATAAAAAAAAACAAAAAAAAACTAATTTCATTCTTAAATTACTCTTAAGGGGGTTACTAGATTATATGTATACAATTTTACCATTTATGCCCTTTTGACTCAAATAAATTTTTAAACATCGAATTTACTAATTCAGATTTACATCCAAAGAAAGTTCAGTTGATGAGTTGAGGAATGCCAGATGAATAATGATCAAGAAGTACGAATTTTGGGAGAAATGGATAGCTCAACTTATTTGAGTTATGATCAATGAACTGAAGGAACTGGGTTCAAACCCTAGTAAAGGATAAATAATTCAATGTTTAGAATACACAAAAACTAAAAAGAAAAGAAAAATCAATACTCATATTTAAAACAATTCTTGGTTAGACTTTATTTACCTCTACCTTAAACTTCGGATTTATAGGATCTCATTCCCCTAGGAACAAGAGGATTAAAAATAAAACATAAAATGTTACCGATTAACTTTTTATTTTTTATTTTTTGCCAAAGATGTGACAAATTAATTTAAATAGATGAACGTGTGTTGACCCCTTCAAAAAAATGAACGTATGTTGACACAATTTTTGTCAAAATCGCCTACATATTTACTTCTCTTGCTTAATTTGCAAACTAAAAGCACATGGAGTACGTACAATAAAATTTCTTTTATATGCTTGAACAAAACGCTCACAAAACCCTACCAGGTGAATTTGGTTACTATGTTCAAAGAAACTATCCTTCACCCCAGCCTAAAATAAGTCTTCCGAAGAAAAAGGATAGTATATTCAATTTTCTTTAACAATATTATGCATGCATATGAAATGAACACACAACTTAGCCAACTCAACATTCTCATCAACATATTAATTTAATTATATTTATAGTCACAGCCGCAAATTCCAAATTACTGCGTTTATAAGTAAGCATAAGAATGTTGCTATGTGAATCCAAATGAGGACACTTGTTTTTCTTACAATAACAAGTAATTAGGCTTCAACTTTCTGAATTATTAAGTAATACCATTTTTTCTAAGATAAGATTTTATTCCTATATTCAAATAATTCTTTCTTGCAATTGCATCCATTGTCTGTATCTGTGTCATTTTTCATTATCACTTGCAATTCATTTCACACGTTTTCATCTGCACACTCCACCTACAAAAATTTAAGTATATATATATATATGCATATAGAGATTAATTCTCATAAGTCAAAACCAAAAACAAGTGAACAAAAACATCATCTATACACACATTTGTTATATGCAACATAAACTCTTGTTATTTTCTAAACTCTTCAATTAATCTACAATTGAAATATGGCAATCATTGGAAAAACAATGTTTATGCTCTTTTTCTTATCTTCAATTTTCTCAATAGCCTCATCAAGAAAAGAACCTTCCTCAAGCAACATAGATTGGTGGTGCAATTTGACACCACATCCTAAGCCATGCAAACACTACACAAC
>Ga0315914_1003369_pt1 | contig 24310 bp, 12 predicted proteins | sample MpolenodulesMG_FD_203920 | JGI IMG/M metagenome (GOLD analysis project Ga0315914, IMG submission 203920) | Medicago polymorpha root nodule microbial communities from Los Angeles, California, United States - elongated nodules | ecosystem: Host-associated > Plants > Roots > Nodule | place: USA... | reverse complement strand
GAAGAAGGCATAAGGTCAAGGAAATTGGAATTGAAAAGAAGAAGGCAGAAAGTTGGAACGTGGAAAAGAAAAAGATTGTGGTGGAATCTAGGTTTAGTTGTTGATGAGATAATTAAGGCATAAGAATGGATATAGCCAATAACAAATAGTCACATGTGTAAAAGCTTCTCATGTAAGCTAGGTTAATTAGCTAAGGAGGGAAATTAGGCATGTAATTAGGGCAAAGCATTAGCTAAACCTTACAAGCTTTTAAAGTAAGAAGATATGGTGTAGTATATCAACGCACCCTCGATTTTTGAAAGTAAATAGCAATTTGTAAATTTCACTTTTGTTTTACATAAAATCAAGAAAACTACTTACATTTTACTAACTTTTTTTATCACTGTAATTTTTTTTGTGTGCGCTACCTTACGCGCCACTATCAACATCTTACTTTCTCTCATCCTATCACACCGCATCACATTATATACCTCCTTTGATTGACTCACTCATAGTCCTTCCAAAACTCTCAATACTCGTCCCTAATCCTATGGGTTACTCAGCATCATCAACATTTCAACACTCAACCTAACTATAGCTAAAACAATTAAGATAATTCGGAGTCTGAATTATATGTTCAAATAATCTCATACCGAATATTATATTAAATAACGGTTCTTTGTTTTGTTTTAAAAAAATAATACTTTAAGGAAAAATGAGGCGTATAGGCAGCAATCATGTAGAAAGTTATTTTTTGAAATATATGATCTATCTTTTGGCTTCCACAAATTTTCTTTTGGAATTATGTCCCGGACAACATTTTTTGTGTTTTTAAAGGGTTGAGAATAAAACTCCGTTGATTTTCAGAATTACCAGCAAATGGGGGGCCAAAATAGCAAAAATCTTTAAAATATAGTTTTGATGGCCCATGTGATTTAGCAAAAAAAAAAAAAATGGAAATTGATATGACTTTGCTTAAAAAAGTCAGATTACTTCATTCACTTTCTGGTTGCTGTTGCTGTAAAAAATGGAAATCGGAGGCAGAAGATTGAAAAACATAGAAACAATGGCGGTCGAATCAGTTACACAATCAGCACCACCACCGAGATCAAAACGAAACAACACATTCACAGAAAACCCGAAAATACCCATAGCAATTGCTCTTCTAATTGCCGATGCAATCTTCGTCTTCCTCATAATCGCATTTGTCCCTTGTAAGTTTCTTTGTTTCCATATTCCATGAATCGAGCTAATAATTATGATCATGAAATAATAAATAATATCTTCAATTTTGGTAATAATTTCAGATACAAAAATAGATTGGGATGCTTACATGTCACAGGTTAAAGGATTTCTAGGAGGTGAAAGAGATTACAAAAATCTAAAGGGTGATACCGGTCCTCTTGTTTACCCTGCTGGTTTTCTCTATATTTACTCTGCTTTTCTTTACCTTACTGGTGGACATGTTTACCCTGCTCAGGTATTCGCTTCATTTTAATGTTTGTTATTTACTTGTTCATCACTGCATGCTATTAGTGATTCATGACTTCTCATGTTTTCTCTTTTTCTCATTGCAGATTTTGTTCGGAATTTTGTATATCATTAATCTTTCAATTGTTCTCTTCATCTATGTCAAGACTGATGTTGTAAGCACCAATGTCCTCTGTAGCTAGTTCAATTTGGATCCCGAAGGCGTCTTTGTTATCTATGGTGTTAATTTCGTTGTTTTTGAAATTTCTTACAGCTTCCATGGTGGGCTCTTTGCTTGCTTTCTCTGTCAAAACGAGTGCATTCTATCTTTGTTCTTCGTCTCTTTAATGATTGTGTGGCCATGACACTTCTTCATGCTGCATTGCTCTTTCTCATCCACCGAAGGTGGAATCTGGGTTTGATTGTGTTCAGGTAAAGTCTATCTTCCTAACTTATCTTTCCGTAAGGCTAAAATGTTTACATGACTAACATATACTTATTTTGTTAGTGCGGCTGTTTCGGTAAAGATGAACGTGCTTCTTTATGCTCCACCTTTACTGCTCCTCATGCTAAAGGTATGTACTATACTTACTGTTGAGTATGCAGCATCTGTTAATATTACTATCCATTGGCAACCATAACGGTGCTCATGTGGCTTCCTCTTCTTTTCACACACGCAGGCTATGGATATTGGTGGCGTGTTATTGGCATTAGCTGGTGCAGCATTGGTTCAGGTTCCTTAACATTCTGTTTACTTGATATACTTGTGATGCTATAACTGCAAACTTTTTTGTGGCATTAGACTTTATTTCTGTATTCTTAAATGCTTTTGGTATTTTAATTTCCTCATACAAAACAAAATGCTCTACACAGTTAACAAATCTTTAGCTTCCTGATGTCTGGTGCATTTTTTTTTCTCAAATATTGTTTTCTTTATTTTCAGGTGAGTTTCTCTTCTTGGGCTTCATGATTGATTGGTTCTAAAGGGTGAGATGTGTCTCATTTTGGTGACATTTGTTAATTCCTATCCTGATGGATGCCTGCTGCAGATATTATTGGGGCTTCCTTTCCTGGTTTCACATCCAGTTGCATACATATCAGGAGCCTTCAATCTTGGCCGAGTCTTCATCCATTTCTGGTACTTAGTTTTTTAAGTTTGTATTGTGATATATGCTTGATAAGAATGTACTCTGCAGACAAATTTAGTCTTATGCTAAAATCTAAATCCTCGCTATGGTCCGTGGTTCTCCTTGGCCTTGCATGAGGAGGGCATTCTTCCTCTAATCTAAATTCATTATTATTATTTTTTTATAAAGTCATAAAATTCAATTTGAAAGCTGTTTTTCTGTGGTCCAGTAATGTTGATTAGACAAGGCCTATGAAGCCCGGATACGTGGTACGGATACGGGTACAATACAATACGGGTACGCGGATACGCGAAATTTTTAAAATTAGGATACAATACGGCTAAGATACGTTAACAAAATATTTATACTAAAATTTATATGCATGTAAAATACTTAAAAAAACATTGATTACTCTTCAATACCATATAATCATAAAAGTCACAATTTACAAAATATAATACATGTGATCAAAATAAGAAATGTAAAGTTTTCGTATAAATCATATTCTATTTTCATTCGTATGTTAGGTTATCTCCTCTCTCTCGTTACTTTCATCCACCAAAAACATAATTTTTAATTGGTTATCGAAAAACAATTACAGTGATTCATATCTTAAACTGAATAATATACATCTCCATTGAATTTTCACAACACAGTCTCATTTTTTTTACACTTCATTTTTTTAGGATACGTCTTTGTGAAGTATCTTATAAGTATTTGTGTGTATATGTCAAGTATCTTTAAGTATCCGATAAAATATATATTTTAGATTAAAATAATTAAGTCCGATACTCCGTGGGTACGTATCCGAGAGTATCCGCGGAGTATCGGTATCCGATACGTATCCGATACAGGTACGTCTCCATTTTGGAGTATCCGGGCTTCATAGGACAAGGCAAATAACTCAAATATCATTAGCAATCTTCTGGATCTAAGAAACATAATTAGAGAGGTTCCTCCAGATGCAATACATAGGCTAAAAAGCTGCTAAATATTTGATTCCTTATACGGTGGTTAAATGGAGATATGATTTGTAATTTTTAGGTTAGGGCTGTTGGCAAGTGTCTAAAATATATTTGGACTCTACACTCTAAACTTCATGTATTAGATTCAGAAAAACAGCTGATTTTCTCTCTCTATTCTCCCATCCCATGTCTTCATTTGTATATAATTTTTCTTTATTGGTTCTGGAGTTTATGAAATAAAAATACAAAGATTGAAACCTTTTATTAATTCTCACCTAATGTTTCAATCTAAGTGAATGCATTGGTCTCTCCATTTAGATGGATGGAATCTGATTGAACTGGTACCAAACAGAATGTGATTGAACAATACAAGACTTTATTAATAACAATTCTGGGGAATTAGTCATAACCAGAATGTCCTGTATACACATATTACAACTGATACAGAAATATAACAATTAAAATAAGGCTTAGACTCGGGTTCCTCTTCCAGATTTTGAGAGCTTGGTCTTCTCAGCCCCTTCTCCTGCAATATTCCTTAATGAGAGGTCTAACAGAATCCTTCCCACACCCATCTTGTTATTCTCATATCGGCCAAAGCAGCATATGATACTCCTTTGTGCAAAACCCTGGCTGAGAGATCATTAACCCGAGTACTAAAAAGAGGATCAGTGGATTTAATTGGCCTTTTACTGCTAAGGATGATTCAAGGTGGTATTTCTGTCACATGTAAATGTATAAGGCTATCTCTGTCTTTTGAAAAGAACCAACAGACCAATTCCTCTCCCTATTTCTCTCTCTCTCTCTCTCTCTCTCTCTCTCTCTCTCTCTCTCTCTAAATCAATTGTGGGAGGTGAAAATTTCAGTAGAGGGGTCGATGCTGGGATTTGAAAGGGTTTGCGTAATTTTGTAGTGAATGTATTGCACTTAATACCTATACCCGTTTCACTTAAGTCCAAACATCAAGGGGTATTTTGAGTTTGTGACCGTCCTTTAAGTTTTCTTTTGGGGCTGAGGGTGGGGTGGGTGGGTGTAAAGTGTAATTTACCTTTATTTTATATCGTCTACTTGGGTTTTCTGATATTATTCCCATTGTATGTTATCAGGTCTGTTAACTTCAAATTCATCCCTGAACCAGTATTTGTATCCAAAGGATTTGCAATCTTTTTGTTGGCTGCTCACCTCATAGCACTTGCTGCATTTGCACATTATAGATGGTGCAAGTAGGTATAAACGTTATATTTTATTATTTTCTATTCAGAAATGGGTTCTAAATTTTTTGGTTAAAGTACAAGGAACCCCATCAACTAACAGTCAATGGGAAAAAACCTTGTGGTTTAAGAAACCACAATTTGATTTCTTGAACTTACCAAATCATGCATGTTGATTCCCTACAGGGGTTTCTCCTCATGCACAAGGGGTTAAATTTACCCTTCTGCTCTGTACTACTCTGAATTTATTTAGCGAGTCGAGTTACTGAGTTTTGAACCACACGGAGGTTTTCTTCCATTGACCTATAGTAAGAGTGGGTTATGTGCATTATAGTTAAAAAAAATCTTGATTATTCCTGTCAAGTTAAACATTTGATAAATTCTTTATCTTTTCTTTCTGCAATAAATAATGTGAACCTAACCTTGAGCAAGCAATGCTGCATGGTGTTGTATGTTGTGCAATAAAGTTCCAACATCCAATAAGATTATAAACTAAGTGTTCTGGACATGGAAATATTGTGATGGCTTAGTGAAGTACAAGATTAGATAAGACAAGGGATGAATATATTAAAAAAGCAGGCGTATCACGTAGTGAAGAAATGATGGTAGAATAGTGTCTAAGATGGTTTGGTCATGTGGAAATATAAGATTGATAAAAGCCGCGGTGAGAAGAATTGAGGGGATGAATAGTGACCCAATATTTAGAAGTAGAACTGTAGAAGAAGACTAAAAAGAAATTGTAACTGAAACTGAAACCATTAAAAAGGAATTAAAGCTTCTTTCTACTCCAAAGACGTGTTTTTTGATAGAACATAATCACCTTATTTGTTCCATATAGTTGAGTTTACTCCACTTGGTGGTAAATGTTTTTATTGTTCTTGTACTGCTTATGTTTAATTCACCATGCCACCGAAAATTCCTATTGTAATTAGAATATATGGGATGCCGTCTATCAAAAACAAAAAAAGTATATGGGATGCCAAGATATATCCGTTTGACATATTGATGCAGATGGATTATATATGTTTACTTATTTAGTTGCTTACAGACATGAAGGAGGTCTTCTTAAGTTTCTGCATTCAAGATATGTCTTTATGAGAATGAGGTTTGCACTTTTCTTCTCCTCCTCATTTAAGAAGCATGGCAAGAGCAGTTCATCATCCATCAAGATCCTCTCTAAAGAACGTAAGTAATTAGTCTTGTGTTGAATTTAAAAGGATAAGGTCACTTCCATTTTTCATGATTGGTGATACCTAATATTGGCTCTCTCTCAGATATTGTGACTACTATGTTTGTTGGAAACTTCATTGGCATCGTATGCGCTCGGTCGTTGCATTATCAGTTCTATTCATGGTAAGTGTGCTGGAAATGACCTTTGTTTTGTGAACGATGCTATTACTTGCTTTAGATGCAAAAGTTGTTTGGTTTAATTGTACTTGTCAAAATAATTTAAAATAATGAAAGAAAAAAGGTTCACATAACAATTAATTTTTCCTGTTATTTTCATCTACTCGATGACTGTGTTTACTTTTAGTTATTTATATATGGGTTTTTATATCATGGGTTTTTATATATGGGTTTTTCCTTGTCAAAATAATTTTGTATTGGAACTTGTACATTTAATATTAAATATGAAACTTTTGAATAAATAATTGTTGTTTTCCAAGAAAAAAGTTACTAGCCATCCTTATTTAACTTCTGTGAATAAAAATTGTCTTTTGGTGTAAGTTTATAGCCATCCTTTCATCCTTTTTCACAGTTCCATTAATACTGGTATTTCCATTTTTGCTGTCCTTCTTGAAGATGTATCATTAGTTAACCAATTTTTTCTGTTGGTGGCCAATATTAGTTCTCTTGTATCATATTTTACCATAAATTTTACCATATTTATGCCGAGCTTTCTTGAACTATTTATGCTATTATGCACATAATAACACTGCTGTTTCACGTTTGTGGTCTTGTAATGTATTCTAACAAATGCAAGGTGCTAATCTTGTAATTTGGCTTACGGTACAGGTACTTCTATACCTTACCATACTTGTTGTGGAGAACACGCTACCCAACATTGATTCGGTAAGTTAACTTACATCCTTGCTTTTGTTCGACTTTCTTTTATAATTTTATGTTCTATTGAATTCATAAATGATTATTTTCTCTATACGATCAAGTAGATTGATTTTGTTTGTGGGAGTGGAGCTGTGCTGGAATATCTATCCTTCAAACAACATTTCATCAGCTTTACTTTTCTGCCTTCACTTAATTATTCTCTGGGGTTTGTGGTCTGCTCCTCCTGAGTATCCTTATGCAGAAAAAGAACCATCATCCCAGAAAGACAAATAGAAGTTCAAAGGTTCCACTTCCTCTATTTTGTGGAGGAATTGGATGGCAAGTGATTTTCCCTAATCACTCCTTCCCCTTTGATGTAAATGTTTGTTTGTGGTCTATCTGAGAGATAGTCTAAGAATTGCTATTTGCCCAACTGTGTTGTAAAAGAGAATACAGAATTTAGGAGCACCAATCAGTTTAGATTACGGGTGCCACATTTTGACAAGTTTTTGTTTTATTTTCACTTTCATTTATTTATTCGAAAATTTTATACTCAGTTATGTTTTCAGGCTGAATGTATCTTAGAAGGAATTATAGGTGTTTGATAGCATAAATGAGTTATTGTCGAGTAGGATTGAATGATTGATATTCTTGCATAAACTTGATTTTTTTTTTCTTCTTTTGGTATATCAATACACTCAAGATATACTATTGGAATTAAAATCTTCATTATTGTTATATAAAATGTGTGTATAGGCTAATATGAATAAAAGAAAGGAAATTACTAATTGGTGCCCCTGGGCACTAGATAAGGAAGCAAATATAGGAACAATATCTTTTATGTATCTTAAGAGGTGATAAAGTTTTAAGTAGTGCATGTTTAAAATCGCAGTGAAGTTCACTAAAGTAATTTTTCTTTCTGACCAAACAAAAAAAGTTTCGCCAAATAGATGATTTTTTGAAGTTTTAAAGTTTAATTTTGTCAAAATCACCTTCAATTCAAATATGTACGAATACGTTCTTAGGAGGGAATCATATTGGAATGACTACCTCAAGACTTATTAAACTCCACTACTTACTCGGACTTCAAAGGATGTAAGTTTATTCAAAGGACATGTTAAATTTATCTTTTATATGACTTTAAATTTCATCAGTACCAAATTTTATATGACTGAATGATATGATTTTTTCTTATGCAAATATTTGTTGTTAGTAAATTGTTAGAGAAGATTAATAGCAAAGGAAAATGTTAGTTTTTGGGGATTGAATTTAGGATTTCCTTTTTAAGTCTCGTTGAATCAATTAGCTCATCAATCGGACAATTATTTTAAGTACAACCTTCTTTTTTCACTACTCGTTCAAATTTTCTTCGTCAAAGTCCTTGATTTCTTCCGTTCTCTCTTCATTTGTATAAGTATAGAGACTTCAGTAACAACCGACACATGTCTTTTTAGTGAACTAACGAAAATCAAGTGTTAACACTTGACACGTGAGACAGGTCTCCCATTCTCTCTTTACTGGTAGTATTTTTTTTTTTTAAATAACCTCAAACTTAAATTAAATTAATTTAAAGGATTTTGGCTGAAATTTCAATTTTTTTAAGGGAGCGGTAAATTTGTACAAGACAAAATGGTCCTTTTGGATTTGGCATGAATATCCTTGAACTTTGTGGACCTAAGCCAGAGAGTCCTTTATTGGTCGCTCACAAAGTTGATTCAGCTTTTGAAACTTGTTGAAGCACTTCCATTCCAGAAGCGTCCTTTGTTCAAAATTCAAATCATGGTAAGCTTCCCTCTCTCTTATTTTCTTTTTATTAAATAAATAATAATAATAATAATAATAATAATAATATATTCATCGTTGCGTTGTTTTATCCCTGCTTATACTTCTCTCACGAGAATCCCCAATTTCAATATTCAACCAATTAGGGTTTCCAAAATCCGAAAATGTGCTTGTTAAGCCTCGTAAATCTTTACCGTGCTAAAAAGTTCAAACTATGAGTAACTTAGTTGGTTTTGATTTTGAATTTTTCGTGATTTGATTAGGGATTTTCTAATATTAGAGAATGTTGCATTTGTGAAGTTTTTATTTATCATATGGTTCCTTTTTTTTCTCTTTTGATGATAGGATGCACATGACTCAGAAGACCCAAAGCAAAGCACTGCTGATATGACTGTTTTTGTAAGTTTTTAAACATTTTCACGAGTAATGTTTTTTGTTCCAATCACTATTGTTCTGTGATGCGCTATTTTGTACAAAGTGTTGTAAAATTAGCGGCTATAGTGACGCTGTAGTGTAGCGGCTTCTGAACTAATCACTATCATTCCGTAATACGCCATTGTGTACAAAGTGTTGTTAAATAGTAGCTATAGCACTGTAGCGTAGCTGAATTCAAACAAACTGCTATTTTTTTGCAATCCATATTTGACAACGCTGATTTGGCTCTAGCTAATGTTTGTCGAGCCATTGCGTACTGATTGGCCTAAAAGTCCATGTTTGGAGTGGGAGTATGCTAATTGATGTTTGCGCTGTTGAGGGATGAGTTTTAGTTAGATGATTAAATTGTTTCTTTTGTATGTCAATTATTTTTGAACTCTGCCCTCATTCTCTCTTTTCAGGTGCAAAATCTTCTTCAGCAGATGGTGAGTTCTATACTCTAGGTTCATGGAGCTGCATTGCTTATTTTAAGTATATAATTAACTGTTACTAACAATAACTTTGTTTCCAGCAAACTAGGTTCCAGACAATGTCTGACTCCATCATTTCAAAGAATATCCTTTTCAGACATTCTTCAAGCTGTTGATATGATAAAGTTTATTTAATAGAAATTTGTCAAAGAAACTAAGTTCAGAAAATGGTAATTCACGATAGAGATCTTGCTTTTTCCCGTAAATATCATTTTCTTAGAATAGAAACTAATTTCAGAAAATGGTAATTCACGATAGAGATCTTGCTTTTTCCCCGTAAATATCATTTTTTTAGAATAAAAGTAATAGTATATTCTAATCATTCATATATATATTTTTCAAGGAATATCTTTGATGAATTGGTTGTGTAAGTTTGGTTATATGATGTTTAAATGGTTGAGTTGTCTGTGTCTTGAAAAGTTAAAGTTGGTATCAGAACTCAAACCTATAACACAATGACATATTTACACAACAGCACCGATGGTAAATTATTATCATGCACAGCTGCTTCTCAAAAAAATTCTTTATAGATTCAGTGCATTCACCTTACAGATGTGCATGATTTATGACCCACAACTTAATGTGATTTATGTATATGGTGTATCATGTATATTGGCTAAAACCAGGATGAGTAGTGATGCCAATTCCATTACTTGGGTATCGGTTTCTATATGTTGTGTCATATGTATATTAGCTAAACCAGGATGAGTACCGATACCAACTGTATCACATGTATATTGCTGAGTTGCCTGTTATAATTCATATTGTTGAGTTAATGTTCTCCTTGACTCCGTTGCACTTGACGAAATGGGAAGCCGTATAAATGAGTTGGAGCAAAGCATCAATGATCTAAGAGCAGAGATAGGAGTGGAAAGCTCTCCATCACCTGTGGCCCCTGTTAAGCCAAAGGAAGAAGACTTGAAGAAAGAAGATTCGGCATAAGATACATCAGGATTTTGTCCTGTATCTTGTGAGTATAGAAGTGATTCGAAACTTAGATATTTGTCATGGAACATATGAGTGCACTCTCTTTTGTAGCTAAAGTTTGTCTCTGTTAAAAAAATTACAGTACTGCTGGCTAATTTTACTTTTTTCCAATTCGAGATGAGCTAGATTTGTTACTGGTTGAGGAAAATTGCTGTTATATTGATTACTTTGTTCTTCTTCTGCCCGTTTTATTTGCATGCTCTGGTTGTTTGTTCATTCGTTTTTAGATTGCACAAACAGGGCAATTCGTGTCCCTAGATCCAAGGCCCCTATTATGTGAACTGTATTTTAAAAATTATGAACCTCTGTTACTCGAATATAGTTCCTGTAGAAAAAAAATGATTTGTTTTTTGAGGCTTTCAATTTCACATCTAGCCACATGCTGGCACGAGTAAATAGCCTCACTTGTTCACTTAGCTGGTTGCATCCTAAACATTTCCATTACTTTTTTAGCTGTTAATAAGGTTCATAGAAGATTGACCCACATCCCAATGGGGACTGCAATAATCTCAAGGAGCAGGATCCAATATAGGGAGTAAGATTTCTCTCCATTTAAGTAAAGATGTAGAGTTCCATTGTTATCGTTTTCAGTGTAACGAAGACATACTTAGATATTTATATTTAGAACTATAATAATAAAATTCTGTATTTTAATTGAGAAATATACAGCATCCCTACAATTCGATGTACATTGCAAAATGAGAAAATTTAGTTGGATGAGGAAATCTATCCTATATGCCTAATAAGTCTGCCGATGGAGATTAGTTGTCGTCTAACAATAATGAATACTCCATACTCTAACCAAAAAAAAAAAAATATAACAAGATCTGGGAACATCTTGTTATATAAACATCATGAAGTCAATCGAAGAAAAGTGTCTCATAATCCAAGTTGAACTAATGCTTGAAGCTTTAACAACTGATGTTGCTCCTAAGTTGAAGTTCAAAGTATTACTTGTCCTCACAAGATGGCGACCTCATCTATGCCAGTTCAACAAAGCGTGAAAAATAAATATTAGTGTATCAAAGTTTAACTTAAGTTTGTTCTCTTTGGTTTTAATTGAATCAACATCGATCAAGTCATTGTCTTAGCGTAATGATGTAGAGGAATTTTGATTCAATGCAGGAAAAAAAATGCATAAACGTTATTCATATTTCTATCACTCTTTTCGTCTTTCCAATGGATACTAATATTTATACGGACGAACAAGCAAATGAAAGAAGACAGTCCATTTACTACAGCAACAATATGTCAATATCAGTTTCAAGTTTAATTTACATAGGCTTAGGAAAGTCAAAGACGGAAAGGAAACACCAAACAAAAGTAAAACACACATAACCTCATTCATCATCATAACTAGGGGAATATATGGTAGAAGAAAAGTTGAACATTTTCTAAGAGTTACGGCAACGGGTGATGGTGGCACAGCCACGGGAGTAAGGATTAGCTTCTGCACCTGTCTGACAATTGTAATAGGATGCACCCTTATGTGAGCATGGCACAGTGTTCCTCTGCAGTGCTCTGTAGCTTATATAGTGTGTAGTTGCTAGGATACGCCGGTGAGACTCTGAATTCATTCCAAACTCACCTTCTTCTATGCACTCTTCTATAGAGCCTTGGCAAGTTGGTGTTGTCGTCGGGGCCACCCACCTTAGATGGTGCTCACCTGTTGCACCGCTTGTGGTGGGAAAGATGAACATGGAAACCATGAACAAGTACAGAGGTAGTAGGAGAAAAGAGGCACTTGACATTGTTTTTTAGGAGGGGGTAGTGAATGGTGAAGCTCCTCTTATTCCTCTCTCTGTTTTCAAGTCTTTATTCATTCTATTTTTCACCATTTTATAGAAGAAGCTTACTTTGGAGAGTGGGAGTGGGTAAATAACTTGTTTATCAAGCATTTCAGTTTTCTAACATGGGACAGCCTTACCAAACTTGTCACTAGTTTTTTTTTAATTCTAGTAAAGATCTCGTCTCCTGTGCTAAAATACACGAACTCAGAGGGAAAAAGTGCCAAAAAATAGAGGTGTACAATATTGTGATATGTTGTCAGGATAAAGATTTTATTTTAGGATAAGATAGACTGGTAAAGATCTCGTGCAAGACTGTTTCTGAAGTATTGTTCATTCTAGACTTTGTGTGAACTCTCACCGTTTTGTCCTTCGTAAAAAAACTTATTAGTTTGTGTTGCAGTTAATTAACAATTATGTTAAGTATGAGTGTTTTATAAACTACTTTTACTCTCGACTTCCAACAAGTATGAGTGTTGTTTATAAACTATTTTTACTCTCAACTTCCAAATAATGTAGGACTTTTTGGTGTGCCAGAATAATGGCATAAAAAAGAGTTGTAAAATTTCACCATATCGTGTTATTAGGTGAAAGAGTTTATTTTACCCTTCTAGTTATTTTCAAGTTCAAATGTGCTCTGATTGCTGAGAAGAAAGTTTGGTAAAAGTAAAATTAGAGAGTTCAAAACCTACCAGGAAAATGATGTTGAGAATGAAAGGAGCATGGATGATACTAGGTTCGGATTCAAAGCATTAACTGAATGTTGAAAGTTCAGTATGGGCATAAAATGTATGAATTACGCAGATGTCTAGTTCAACAGTGTTGGTCTGAGCCCTTAAAATCATGATGTTGGGTTTGAAACTTTGATCTCATGCTGCCCCACTAAGAGTGTTTTTTATCCCCAAAATCCCGTTGGCCAATTGAAATTGAGAAATGAGAACCAGCTTCTGGAAGGAATATCTTGTACTTATCTAAGTCAAGTTTCTTCATAGGGAAAATTAGCACAACAACACAGATCAAACGTCACTGTTATGGCTTGAATATTTAAGGTTTAATCACTTTTTTAAAAAACATTTGAGTAATTCAAGGGATTGTGTTAATGATGATACAGGGGTGGGTTGGTTTATTCACTAGGAGAATTTCTAAACACATTGACACTGACCCAGAGTGAAGGTTCTTCCTTATTAATGTTGGGAAGGGACAGAGATTTTGGTCAAAGCAAGGTACCCTACACTTACCTCATCCGAAAATAGTGCAAATATGAAAAAAGAAAAGGACTAGTTCTGTGTTGCTAGGCATTCTTCTTTATGTATTGGTTCTAAAACGCAAATGTGTATATATAAACTTTATACGAATTGTTATTGATGATATTGTTATACAAAATCACATTCTACACAATTATTCGAAGCATTGTTATACAAAATTTGACACCTAGTTTCTACAAAGTACAAACCTATACTCTATATACATTGGGGCAATTTTGATTACCTGCAGATTACTAATTTAAGTTATGACAGTAGAAATCCGACTTAAAGTAATATTTCTTCCATTAAAACTTATTAATTGTAACATTTACTTTGCAATTGTCTATAGTAGTGATAGTGGAGGAGTGAATGCACAATGTTTTGTTTAGTGGCACAGATAAATATTGCTGTATGAAATAACAAAATAAAATTGAACCCTCCAAATTTTAGGAAGAATAGCAGGCAACATAATACTACTTGTCATCTTTCCAGCTTGCTTAAAATTGCTTCCATTGGCGGAAGCTCCTTTGCAATTTGGTCCCAGTCAGGTATACCCTGCAAATGCATTCCTGTCTATTAGTATATGTAGATTAATCAAAGTGGCAGAGTATGAGAAATAGTACTGCAATAAAACTGCTTTGTAGACAGTATATAGTTGATATGCAATATTTAATAATAATATCACAAGATGAAAAATATTCCGGCTGTGGACAAAGGACTGATTGAATTAGTTTGTTTAAGCTTATCTAGTGACATAAGCCCTAGTAAGATTGTTTGCGAGAGCGCATGTAAACATCTTATGACATGCTCATAACTTCATAAGTTATTTTCAGCTTATTTCCATAAGCTCTCCAAGATAGCTTATGAAAGCAGCTTATAACTAATATAAAAACAGTTTAACTTTATTTTATCTGTTGTTATAGAAATAACTTATAAATAAGCACTTATATGATAAGCAGAGCGCTTATACTACTAGCGCTATTTAAGCTATTTATCCAAACATGGCCTAAGATGTAAAATTAATTTGAAACTCAGAAGTTTTTGCGCGATCATCAAGTTTTGCAAATTGCAAACAAGTCATCACAGCAAGAAAGGCATCCCAAATGTTGAGAGTTGATTTTAATGGTGCTTAAAATCCAATTCTGTTAATCAAGTCTTATCCTTGTGTAATGATGCTCATAGTTTTTGTTGACATTTAACAAGCTAATAATAATAAAGGCTAAAATATGTTTTTGGTCCCTGCAAATATAGCGAATTTGGGTTTTGGTCCCTGGTAAAAAAAAAATTTGAAATCAATCCCTGCAAATTTTTTTGTTTTTTAAAAAGGTCCTTATTTCTTGCTTATGTGTCTGATTTTTGCATAGGTGTCACTTGCTGACTGTTTAATTGTGCACATGTGGCAGCCACGTGTAACTAATTTCATTCTAATTATTTAAAATCAATTTTTTAAAAACAAAAAACACATTTTCAATTTAATTTTTTTTTTGAAAAAAAACGAAATTAATTTTGGATATAAAAAAATTGAAAAAAACGAAATTAATAAAAAAAATCAGTTTATTTTTTTAATTAAAAAAATATGGAACTTAATTTTCAATATTAAAAACAAAAAAATAGAAAATAATTTTTGAAAAAATAATAATAAATAAAAAAAAAGATTTTCAGTTTTTTTTCGAACTTAAAAAGGTTTTTTTTATTTTTTTCCTGGAAATTAATTATTGTAAATTAAAAAAAAAATTAGATAACATTTTTCTAAATTTTAAAAAGATTAGGAAATTTATCTTCAGATTTTGCTTTCAAAATTAAAAAAATTAAAAAAAAAAAAAATTCCGAAAATTAGAAATACAAAAAAGACTTGACCAGAAAAAAAAAGACAAAAAATAATTTTTCATTTTTTTTCGAAATAAAAAAAATATGGAAATTAATTTTGGAAAATTACAAAAATTCAATTCAATTTTTTTTTTTTGAAAAATTTAATTTAATTATTTTTAAAAATTTTGGAAAAATTAATTTCCGTATTTTTTAATTTTTATTTTTATTTTTAAATGTTTTATTTTAATTTCAAAAATATATATTTTATTTTTAAAAAAGTTTATTAAATAATTAACCTAGAATAATTACCATGTGGCTGCCAACTGTGCAAAGTTACACAGTCAACGAATGCCATGTAGGCATAAATGTGCCAAATCATCAATAAAGTGGGGCCAAGGACTATTTTAAAAAACAAAAAAAATTTGCAGGGATGGATTTCAATTTTTTTTTTACCAGGGACCAAAACCCAAACTCGCCATATTTACAGGGACCAAAAACATATTTTAGCCGTGACAACTAAATGGGAATAAAAGCGAAACAAGTTTGCTCTGAAATTCCACTTACTCTCCCTGATCTTCGAACTCGCCCATCTAGGCGCAGTATTATGTACACGTCTTCCCCAACTGGAACTCCTTCAGACTTCTGTTGATCTCTTATCCACCTACTTAAATTAGCACTCATTAGCATGCAGGCTGCAGCTATTACCAACTCTTAGTTGACATCAATCCACACTTTCACTATGATGATGCCAATTTTCTCCTCATTTAAATATGATAATAAGATTAAGAGATGTACACTCTCGGTGTAAAGTTATTTTGCACCGACATCTAATCACAACTCTTTAATTTGTCAGTCACATCATATTTAAAGTTTTTAAATAGAAGTAGTTGTGTAATTGTTTGTTGTCTTGGCGAGTTGTGATTGGTTGTCAATGTAAAACAATTTTACACTCACAGTATTAATCGCAATAATAAATAGATTAAACAGTTAGGTGATTCAATTGTATAGGCAAGACTTTGAAACTAAGTACCGTTCCCATTCTGCTGGCGAGACAGCCTCAGCCTTGAACCTAACTTCAGCTTTCAGTTTTGATTGTGCAGTTACGGACTGTGTTCGCTTCTCAAAATCTTCCTAACAAAATTTTATGGTTACTTTGCATCTCATGAAAAAACAAAATCTTTTGCTTAGAAGAGAAGGGTTCGTTGTTATATCAAGTCTCACCCCAATAGACGGAAGAGCCTCAGCACCCTTTGGTTGAAGGCCAAAACCTTTCTTTTCAATTTTGGTTTCTCTACCTTCTCCCCAGATGACCGGAACTAACAAAACACCACGTCTAAGGAGATCAGTGCGAAATCTCTCAGCCTTGCGCAAAGCCAAAGTCACTGTTTCTTTTTTCCCAGCTATTATAACCTAAAACCCAAACCTCAGTTAAACATAGAACATTCACAACGAAAAAATAGAGAGCAGAAGGTAAAGAGAAAACAGAAGAAAAATTAACATAGATACTGACCGGCCTAACTGTGTCCCTTAGCTGCACGAGTTCAACTACGCGGTTAGTTGACAGGCGCAAAGGCAATCTTGATAGTGTCTCATTTCGGGATATTTGTGCAATCTGCTCCTCCTCTTTTTTATTGTCCCAAAGGAATAATGCCACAAAAACAACAATACCTGCACATTGCTGATTCCAATGCTTAAAAGGAAAATCACAGACACACACACACAAACAAAAAGTAAAACGCTAAATGCAACAAATATATAAACTGAACCTGAATTGTTTTTCACCTCCAATGTTAACGGCAGCATTGCCAGCAGTTTCCAAGATATCAGGAGCACCGTCACCCCCTTGAATTGCACGCAATATCCTCGGTACATTAAAAAACAATGATATTCCTGCAGCTGCTGTAAATGCTACGTAAAAGAATCTTCTAATCCCACGAAATGGTGCTTGAACTTCACTGATAAGTTTTAGATCTCTTCGAAAACTGGAGCCAACATCTTCCCCGCCCAACCTCGCCTGGTAACGTGGCAGAAAAACATAAAGAATCAATGGAGTTCTTGACAACTAAAATAAAACACATAAAGATGAGACAACTTAGCATTAGAAAATCTTTGAGAACTAAGTATAGCACCTCTTCTTGCAGTTCTTTGAATTCAGGCAAAGCTCTGAAGGAGGCCAAATCTGGATCATTGAGAATTGTACCAAATTTTAGATTATATTCCCTCAAAGCAGTGCGGAGACAATCAGCAGCTTTCTTTCCTTCTCCTCTTCACAAAAACAACAAACAAACAACATCTAGATTAGAGGTGCTCACTTGCCTTACCATCTCACAGTATATAAGTCATATGACTCAAGTAGTTTGTGGAATCTGAGTGAGCTAAAACAACTACCATATAGAAGCAAAATTCATTGACTAAAGCCTTGTTTGGATAAGCAACTTAGTTAAGTGCTTATGTATAGTTTATTTCTGTAACAAAAGATAAAATAAAGTCAAAATGTTTTCATAAGCTATAGTGGAAAACATATGGAAACATTTTAACTTTATTTTAGTGTCATATCATAAGATTTGTTATAAGCGCTTATAACAAAAGATAAAACAAAGTCAAAATGTTTTCATAAACTTAAGGAAACATTTTGAAAACAACTTGTGGATACGTCATAAATAACCGCTTCTATAAACTCTCCCTATCAGTTTCATAAGTGTTTATGCTAATAGGTAAACTAAAGTCAAATAAGTGAATAAAAACGGGCCGTAAATGCTATTCCTACCACAAATCACAAATTTATGAAAGCAATGGAAATAATAATTACCAACTCAAAGGTCATAGAATGCAGACTAGTCTGGGAACAGTTTCAATAAATTTATAAAACCAGTGAAATTACTAATTAACCATCTAAAACTATGGAATCCACATTAATTCATTGCAAAAAAGATAGCATTATATCATAATTCATACCTGTATGCATGACAGCAAGCTTTGTTATAGAACGCAGCTTGTGCCTCAACCGGATTCGGATTCAAAGAAAGTGCTGTTTCAAACTGGGCTAAAGCATCTTTAACCTGAAGAATCCATGATAAAAAAACACAACTTTGAATGCCCCACTTAAACATCATAGTTTGAACACTAAAAGATAAAATTTTGAAGATAATAAATTATACCCTTCCTTTGGAAAATAGCTCAAGACCCAAATTGACACAAGATTCAGCAGTTTGAGTTTCAGTTTCTGGTGTCTGTGATGAAGAAGAAGAGCATGAAATGAGTGGAAACTGAATCTTCTTGTTATTGCGTGAGCGTAGAAGAATTGAGCTGAAATGAGGAAGAGGAATGCATGGTCTTGTTGTTGTGATTCTACAATTTGATTTTGAGAAGCATAGGAATTGTTGCGCTGCAACCATGGCCATTGCCACCATGTTTCATATCTTTGTTTTGTTAATGTTCTTTCTATTATCCAAACATGTCATAATCTTAACCATTCGGTTGTTGCCATATTCCAACTGTGCAAATGGACGGTCAGGATTTTAAGGTATTGAGCTACCTCTACCTGATCTTAACCACTCAGCTTGTTTTTGGTTTGCAAACTATACACACCGAAAGTAATTTTATTTTTTGAGGTTATTTTATTTAACTTGAAGTTAAGATATCATCCGCAGGGATCAATTTTTAAAAATAATTGAGATTTATTTAAAGAGTTCACTTCTCCAACAAATATTTTTCCTATACGCATTGGTCGAAGATCGAACTTTAGACCAAATGGTTAAATGAACATGTGTCACACTATTTATCCAAACAACAAATTATGGTTAATTTGTTTTGAGATTTGTAATTTCATTTAAATATATGGTTATGTGATTTTGTCAAGCATATTATCAATGGATTTAATTTGTATATAACAATAGTGTAAAACTTAAAAACTTTTTGACATGATTTAATTGGATGCTGAGAAGAATGATAACCCACTTTTTTGTTGTCAAAATCCCATTCTTTTTAAAACAAAGAGGTTGCAGGCATTGCGAGGGGAAGAAAAAATAGCTTATATAGGATCAGAATTAAGTTCCCTTGCTTTTCTAATCTAGTAAATTTGGACTCAACATTAACATTAACATTCCATTCAAGTACTAATAAAATATGGTGACTTGAGATTTTTGATGTACGAAAAGCAACATTTTCCAATAAAGTATAGCACATACAGAGGACAAGACGGGGAAAAGATCAAGAACAAGGAAGGAAACAGAAGATATTGAACAAGAGGAATTATAATTCTGTTGGACCAAAACAACTTAACTAGTTTCAACACCGACCCTTACAATTTTATAGAATACGTTCATCTATCTTAGCAGAAACTGAACTGTGGATATTACTGATTCTCAAACGAAGAGTAAATTCCCTTTTATTTAAAATTAAAGGAATATCAGTTATTCTGCTCAATGCTGCGCTTAGCACTCTCCAAAGTATTCTTCAGCAACATTGTGACTGTCATTGGACCTACACCTCCAGGAACAGGAGTAATCCAACCAGCAACTTTAGATGCTTCCTCAAAATCTACATCTCCAACAAGCCTATAACCTGACTTCCTAGTTGGGTCATCAACAGAATTTGTGCCAACATCTATCACTGCAGCTCCAGGTTTTATCCAACTTCCCTTGATCTAAGAAAAAGTAAAAATATTACTATGCATTAAGAAGATTAATAACAGTAGGCTATATTTTTTGGAGTATGAGGCACTGAACAACAAAATTTTCTAAACTTGTGTTTTGGTGTGCGCAGACAAGTATTGCATATACCAATGTTGTTTATAGGAATATCACCGGGAGCAACAATGGATTAATAATCAAGATTGCCAAGAGAGCCGAACACCATATATCTCTGCTCAACTTTAAAACATGAGTATAAGAGTCGCCTCTCTTGTATATCGTTCATTTAGCTCATTATAATTGATGTGGAACTGACCACAAACACTTAAGTTCCAATGAAAACATAATATTAAACAGTACCGCTACCATTTAAAAACTATTTATGCGTGACATTTTAGATCAAGAAAGCACCATCCAAATTTGAAAATTGACAAAAACTGCACATATACTAGGATTTTAATAAAAAAAACATAGATTTGGAATAGACATGCAGATAAAGTTAAATATGTTCTGCTAGTTACCATCTTTGCCTGTCCTGCTGCTGCAATAACAATATCTGCTTCACGTATGATATCTTCTGGTTGACTTGTGTGTGAATGAGCAATGGTAACTGTAGCATCTGCTTTCAAAAGCAGCAATGAAACTGGTAACCCGACTATGTTGCTTCTACCAACCACAACTGCCCTTTTCCCCTTTATACTTACACCACTTCGTGACAATAGTTCAAGACATGCCTGAATACAAGTAGCATATGTAAATTATATACACGATTTCAAGAACGTAGTTCAAAAGCTAATTGTAGGGGGATCACAGATAGAGAAATTCATATATTGCAACAACCTTCCCACGGGTTTTAGGGGGATCACAGATAGTTGTATCTTACTACAGTTTTCTGCCAAGCAATTTTGTTTTTCTAGTCATTTATTTGCAAATATTTTTAATATAAATGACTCTTCGCATGAGTTGGATAAAACCACTACATTGAACGGCAATGTCACAGATGAAGCTATCACAGAATTGAAAAATAAACGCTTTAGACAAATAAAAATTGTCAACGCCTCAATGAAAATTGTGCATTAATGACAAGGTTAGTTTGTCTAAATGAATGACAATATATTTCAATAGATTTGTTGCTGTCCTATCCCGTTCTAATTTAGCTAGCAAAATACTCTAAAATCATCTTTCTCGATAGCTTTTAATAGACCCTATATCATAAAAAAATAAACATGTGAGTGGAATTCATCGAGGGTCTTTTTGGTAAGGCATTTTTTTTCGAGCATAAAGCTTATGCCTTATAATATTGTCTGTTGGATGGAGATCGAACCTGTTTGGTAATTGTCACTTTCTCAAGAGCTTGTAGCTTATTTTATGAGCTTATAGCGTTTTTTGATAAGTTAATTCAAGTAGCGTATAACTTATCATCTCGTCTCAATTTTACACCTGTAATCTTGATTGAATTTTTTTTTTGATATTAAATATACCATTTTTTATGTCATTCATATTTATAAATTAATTCAACCGCTAATTTTACCAAACACTACAAATTCAAGTAGCTAACTTATCCGCTATCAACTATAGTCAGGGATTTTTTTTTTCCTATGGATAGAATTTAGTTGAATCCAAAAGATTTGAGAATGAAGAGCATTTACTTTAGGTGTGCAGGGAACAAAGAGAGGGTCTCTGCCTTTCATGGCAAGCTTGCCAATGTTCAAAGGATGAAAGCCATCAACATCCTTCTCAAGGCTGATTTCAGTCAAAACTTTCTCTTCATTTATATGCTTAGGCAATGGAAGTTGAACCAATATACCTGCACATATATAACAACAAAACCAATCCAAACCTTTAAATAAAAAAGGAATAAACTAAAAGAAAATGTAAATGTATCTGATGAAAAAGTGACTCACCATGTACAATGGGGTCAGCGTTCAATTCATGAACATGCTTGATTACTTCAGCTTCGGAAATTTGTTCAGGAAGGTCAATGTCGAAGTTTTTGATTCCCAAATCAGCGCAAGCTTTTCTCTTGGTTCTCACATAGCTTTCTGAATCCTGTCTGTTCCCCACTATCACCACTGCAAGCCCTGGAACCTGAAGATGAAGATGATGATGATGATGATGAGAATCTCGCGAGTAATTGGGAGGGGGGATATATCGCGAGAGAAGATGAAGGAATGATTGGGTAACTTACCTTGCCGTATTTCTCAGAGAGGAGACGGACCTCGTCGGCGATTTCAGATCGGATTGTTTGTGCCACGGCTTTGCCGTCGATTACGGTGGCCATTTGATCGGAGAAGGTTGCGCTGTGTATGTATGTATGATCGACTAACTTCACTAACTAACTGTATATGATGTTAATAACACCCATTTTTATCTTCACAGCCACCCAATTTAACTCTAACAAAAAAATAAAAATAATTTTTACATTTTATATATCAAAGAGAAATTAATCACCGACTATCCAAGAGTTAGGCTGGATGCCATGACCGGGTTCGAAACCCGTACATCCACGTGTGTGTGAGCTTATAATGACTTTGTCGTCTATCTATCAAAAAAAAATTAATCATTGACTCGGTATAATAGAAAGATTAATTTATTCTTGGCATGAAAATTTCACAGGTCAATTTAAAATTATCATAGACAACTTTAGTGGTGCGGTTTGATGTGTGATTTTTTATATGTACGCCTTTTGGTTATTATTATAAATAAAAATTAAATTTTTAAATTTATCTAATAAATTATGCATGTGGTCAGGTTAGGAAGGACTTTGACTGCTGGAATGGGGTCGAATCCTAATCGAAGTATTCCACCACGGATAAGAATTTTGAGGGTGGATAAATACATTATTTATTAAATGAACATAAAAAAGTAAGACTTTTGCTTATAATAGCGATCAAAGATTTTTAAAATACCTAAGCAATATATTGATTTGAACGAAAATTATCAACAACTAAATAGATTTTTTTTTTTTTTTTACGTTAACAACTAAAATAGATCTTAATTACCCTCCCATTTTTTATTTTTTTTTAGAAACAAACAAGTATGGATAATATGGTTGTGTTGTGTGGTGCACAAAAATATGTAGTATTTGTGATTTTGGTGAATTAAATTTGAACCATACGTTATTATATGTAGATTTTCAACATTCCTTAAAAAAAAATGTAAATTTCAACATGAAAAACGTGTTACAAAAAAGAGTACTTTAAAGAATAAACTCTTATTTTGATATTTGAATGTGTCCTACATAGTTCAATTAGTCTCTAGAATAATTAAAGTTATTAAAAACTCTTCAAATTTTATTTATTTCGTCTGATCTTCAATATAAAAATTAAACAAATATCAACTTTATGTAAAAAAAATTAAGCATATTGTATTTGAATTGGAGGTACTATGTTGTCAATTAAGTCCAAAACGTTAACCCTCCATCAATTCCATCAATTTTTTAAGTAACGGGTGACAGACTTAATTGCTCCTTCGCCTTAAAATCCACCTATAAAAAAAATGTAATTTTATATCTAACTCATTTCATATTTTGTTGCTACCCTGGTAACCATCGTATGAACATCAACTTTAGAAATTTGTTGTTGACACATTTGGTTTGGCTGAGAAACACATGTAAAATACGATAATACCCCTCGGCAGTTAATTGCCGAGGAAATATAAAATCGGCTGCAGTTAACTGCCGATGTTCTTTGAACATAAACCGAAACAGAAACTCAGTTTTCTAGTTTCCTTCATTTGTTCAAAAACTTCCCCAAACATCTCAAATTCCTACAATACGATTTTGGAGCAAAATCAATTAAATCATCTCCATTTACTCACAAGTAAGTATCTTGACTCATTTTTAATTATAATGTTAGTTTGTGTAGGTTTTTTTTTAAAAAAAAAATTGGTAGTTTGCATGTGGTTAGGGTTGATGTTGGAATTGAAAATCTGATGATTGCATGTAGTTTATAATTGAATGTAGTTGCTTTAATTGATGTTAGAGTATAATGTGGTTTTGAATGGTGGCAAAAGAACACATTTTGAGTATGATTGATACTTTGCACACAGAGTGTTTGATAAAATGCCTCAATGACAATTTTATTGATTATTTAGTTAGTTTAGGTTATGAGAATTAAATTGAATGATTTTAGGTTATGATAGAAATGATGCACACAAATTATATTGACATGATGATTATATTGAATGGTTTAGGTTTAGTTTAGTTATGTTTATGTTTATTGAAATATGAATGTTTATGTTTATGTTGAAATGATAATTATAATGATTATATTGAATGTTTATGTTTATGATTATGTTTATTGAAATGTGAAGGTTTAGTTTAAATTATATTGAAATGATGCACACAAAGTACTTATAATTTGTTT
>Ga0315914_1003368_pt1 | contig 24313 bp, 10 predicted proteins | sample MpolenodulesMG_FD_203920 | JGI IMG/M metagenome (GOLD analysis project Ga0315914, IMG submission 203920) | Medicago polymorpha root nodule microbial communities from Los Angeles, California, United States - elongated nodules | ecosystem: Host-associated > Plants > Roots > Nodule | place: USA... | reverse complement strand
CAATTCTTGAAATATGTGCATTTATATCATATATTTACTTCAAAACTATAGTAATTGACAATCTCCATTTATTTAGAAAATGGAGAGGATCTTCACCCCTATTTGATATTGTGTTTGTAAAGCGTGACATTGATCAAAAGTGCAGCAACAAATAACATTAACATAGAAGTTTTGTGTTGTAAATGAGAAACCAAACACACACTAAAACACTTGACGCGTATTCTTCATATTTGTTCATGTTAGATTTTTGGTCACGCTTAAATATTCTTCATTTTATCATTCAATCTGGTGTAGCTAGTGTCAAAAAGAAATCAATTTGTTGTAGCTTATTTGTTCCTTTATCCATTTTCCCATCATACAATTTTTTTATGATGAAAAATCGATGCATCGTATTATACTAGTATTTTTGTCACGCTTAAATATTCTTCATTTTATCATTCAATTTGGTGTATCTCTCAACAAAAAAAATCATTCAATTTGGTGTAGCTAGTGTAAAAAAAAAATTCAATTTAGTGTAGCTTATCTATTCCTTTATTCATTTTCGAATCGCACAACTTTTTTTTTATGATACAAAATAGATGCAGACGTATATATGTATAAATGTAATATTATATTACCCCTGCTCTTTATATTTAAGCTTTGTTTAGGAGTTTGGAGGAGAGGAGAGGGTTTTAGAAAGGAAAAGAAAAGGGTCATGTGAAAGAAATAGAAGACATTGAGATGTTTAATTTTTTATTCATGATGCAAAACCCCTTACCCTCTCATTTTGGTAACTCAAAATTTGTATTGGAAGAAAGTTTTGGGAATTTCAAAGGGTTTATATGATTTTTTTCAAATTCAATATATGTCTATGCTATATTTAAAGAAAATAACCCTCTATCAAATCATTTGTGCTGACTTTTTTTCTTTCAAAAAATGCTCTTAATTTTCATTAGAAATAACACATGTAACAAATTGATAAAAATAAATTTAAATATTAAAAAAATGTAACAAACACACTATGAATATACATATATCTGATTTTTTTTTCTTTTATCATTTAAAAAGTGTAATAAACTAGATGAATATATTTATACTTACTTTTTCATTATCTCAATTATACCTTTAAAAAAAATTATAATAAAGATTGTTGTTGGTGTCATTAAGAAAAAGAATTTGACAGATACTACTCACACCCCAAAAAACCCAAGTTACACCCCAGAATGACTAATATACCCTTTAACTACAATAAAAATTGAGTTTACATTAACCTCTTATATACATACGTTAACTAAATTTACACTAACCTCTTATATATATATATGTAAACTGAATTTACAATAACCTAATTATACTTACGTAAATTGAGTTGAGTTTACACTAATATCTTATATACAAACGTAAACTGAGTTTACATTAACTGCGTAAATTGAGTTTACACTAACCTCTTATATACATACGTAAACTGAATTTACATTAACTACGTAAACTGAGTTTACACTAACATTTTATATACACACGTAAACTGAATTTACACTAATCTCTCGTATACATACGTAAGCTCATTTTACATAAACCTCTTATATACATATGTAAACTGAATTTACACTAACCTCTCACTACGTAAAATCAAATTACCGTTAACATAGGCATATCTCATACCAAAACAAACAATAAACCAATATAAACTCTTAGAAAATGAAATTCACTAACCTTTATGAATATAGTACATATCAATGAAAAAGATGTTGATTCAATATTTGATCTTGGTTGCACATATATGGTGATTTGTGGATGAAAGGGGGTGAGAGTTCAAAATGATAATGAAAGAAAGGTTTTTAGAAATTTACATGAAGAGCAATTTTGGTATTATTATAAAATTTTAAATAAATTTGGGTGTAACTAGAATTGTATGGGGTGAGACTAGAAAGAGTCAAAGAATTTAGATTATATTTTTTGTTATATTGAAATAGATAATCATGATTAGTTTGATTTTTTATAACTTGAAAACAACAAACATTTATATTTTTATTTTTAATCAAAATTTCATAAAAAAACATCGTTCATAATTTTCAAACGGTAACATAATAAAAATAGCGGAAAGACAGAGCACGTGAGTGCCCGTCTTTTCGCTAGTTATTATAATATTTTTAAAATTAAAAATATTTTAATCATAAACATTACTTTATCATTCATCAAAAAAATGCTCTTTCAAACAATACGAAAGATTTCTCTATTTTTCAATATATTTTCCAATGACTGCCGTAAAGGAACATAAAGAGTAGGAGTATTATTATTGTGAGGCGCACAATTATTTTACAAAAGTTTTAAGGAACCTTAGAATAAAGAAAAACTGTGAAAGTCACCAAAGCATTACTGCTACAATCCTCTACTTTCCTTTAAAAGGCTATTTTGTTCCTTAACAACCAGAACTTCTCAACCACTAACCAAATACTTGCATCAGTCATGGTCTAAAGGAAGGACTTGTACAATCATCAATGTACCATTTCAACCTTGTAGGATAAGCTACTAGTCCTAGAGAGTTGGCATTTAAGTTGAACTTAGGATTATAAATAATTTTAAGGAAAGAAAACATGAATGTTAATTACGTATTACTTAGGCAAGTTTATTTGTGGAAGCTAGCATAACCACATTTTCAAAATGCTAACTAACAACATTAGCTAGCCCATAGAGCAGTAACTTGTTTCATATATTTGCCGTCCTATATATACAAATTGACCAGCCCTTTGAAATTTTATGCAATCTATGTCACCACAATTAAAGTTCCTAGTACCTTTCAATTTCCTATACTACATATATAGCTTTAAGACCTTGACTTTCTATCAGTTTATTATACGCCACAATTAACTTTTCTTTTAGTGCTATTTAAATCTAAAATTATGTGCAGTGTACGTTAATACTTCAACAACATGTCCTATTATATAGTCACATGCACAAATAAAGATAAAATTTACTAGAAAAGATTAAATCTCAAAAAGTTTAAATTATATCCGAAAATTATAATAAAATAAAATTAGCAATGAGAATTAGAGACAAATTTAACAAACTAGCAAACATATCTTATCATAAGTTCCCAATACCAAAATGCAAAGAAACACCAGTCATAATTTTTTTATAGATGAACGAAATGTCAAATTATCATTGAAATTCACATACGTTGTGTCTGAACTATGTCACGACGTCCGACCAACCTAACCATTTCAACATTTTTGTCAATTGAGTTACGATTTGTGGATAAACGCCAACTATATTATTTTATTTCAATAAAAATATAATCCTACGTGTATATCCAATCTAATGCAAACCACAATAACAAAACCGAAAAATTCAAATCCAAAATAATCAAAACTGAAAATATCAACTTTTTTCGTCGGATTGCAAAATCAAAACCTTTTTTCTGAAGCATGATTCACAATGGACCGACATTGTATAATAACTTATGGTTTACACTAGTTATCAAATGAACTGTGTTACTGTCAACATTCACCAAACAGTAAGGACTATAATCCAAGAATACATATGTATGCAGGTACAATTCAATGAAACCATTTTCAATTTAAAACCAATAAGAAAATAAAAAATTGAAAAACAAATTTTATGAATCTCTAGAATGTGTCCAATGTCCATTTAATCTTGATAGAGAATGATCCATCCATATAATAAGATGCATGAAAGAAATTTAAAAAGGAACAAGTAGTGGGAGAATAATTTTGCTGAGTTTTATTCATTTGTTCAGTAAAGCTAGAGATATATAAAAGATTACAACTTTATGCTAATATTATCAGTGGAATAATACCTGATAGAAAACTTTGCTCAGTTGTGGTTAGGAGAAGAAGAAGGTCTATTAGAAGAAACTCTATGACCCTCTTCTCCACCTTGAATTGTATCAGGAATGCAGAAACCTGCTAATCCATCAGAAACAAACCTGCTTCCAAAGATTGAAGCTTGATGAACTTGTTGAGACCTGTGATGATGAACCTCTGAAGAAGAATCCATAGGAATCTCATTCCATGTTCTAACAGAATGCGAAAAATTCGACTGAAGGGCCTCATTTGGAGAGTATTCTGAACCTGAACCTTGGCCTAGAAATGGGTGTGAGTTTACCATGAATCCAACTTTTTTTATATAATCATTGGTTGTTTCATTGTTCCAATTCTCAATTCTATGATATTGGTTCTCAAAAAAGGTTTGGTTTTGGTTTTGGTTTTGGTTTTCATTTGAAGTTTCATGGTTTTCACATACTTGTTGTGATTGCCATGGAATGAAACCATTGTTATCTTGGAAGGAATGAAGAGAGAGGCCAAGGTTTTCAGAAGGGTAGTTTTGAAAATTGATGGATGAAGAAGTAGAAGAGGTAGTTGGAAAGAAAGGTATAGGATCAGTTTCAACATTATGTGGTGAAATGAAAGTTGAATTATGGTTACCTTGATTCTCACTCAATTGTCTTAAAAAATGAAAATTGTAACCATTAGATTCTGATGTTTCTCCAATAACCATTCCACCTGAGTTTGCAGCTAGATTCTGCTCTTCACCTTGAGGTTTTAGAGTTTGATTTTCGCCGATTGGATGCCATGGAGGAAGCTCCGCGAGCTTGTCAATGGAAGACTTTGCTTTCTTGATGAGCCAATCCACTGCTTTGCTTGGTCTGTCGTAGCCAAGGCGATCTTGAACATCATAGAATTCGATGGCGGTGTGTGCTGAGAGACGAACCCTGCGATCGCGAGGACCTTTTGATGTGTAAACCTTGCTGTGACGATCTTTTCTACCGGTGGCTCGAACTATGTGTCCTCCTTCTACTTGAACTATCTCTCCTCCTCCAGTACTCCTCATCCCTACTTCTCACCTTCTCTATGCTTTCTATGAAAAGTTGTTTCTATTTGGTGGGGTTGGTTTTGGGCTTATTGATGAGGATATTGATAATGAGTGTGTTTTTATTTGGAGAAATGCAAGTCTAACCGGAAAATGCTTATAAAGAGAGTCCCTCCTCACCCTACAATTGGTTTTATAATGACGAGTTTTGTCCAAGATAAAAACCTAATAAAGTTCAAGTTGTGTTGTTATGATTCATGTGCCCTTTGAAATTCTACTTCTTTTTAGGACAAAACTTATGTATTGTTTTATTATAAGTGTTGAGTATGCTACTCATTAACTATAATACGTGTTGCTCTGACTTTAAACGACCATCTGCCAATGGATAGTGAGATTGGTACCCAAATATTAGTCGGTTTTCAGGTTGGATACCAAGTTTTTTTAAAAAAAAGGTTATAATATTTGACGTAGATTAATTTGTGCTCAACTCACTTGGGTTGGCCTAGTGGTACCTTGGAGTGTACTCCTCTTCAAAGTCTTAAGTTCGACTCTGCTGACAATTTGGTTAGGCTAGTTTAGCTTCTTAAAAATGTATCTATTTATATTATTGGATATAAAGTCTATATAAGTTTTGGATAAAAAGAAGTTATACCTTCTTTTAGGTTTTTTATACTCCAAGTAGTTCTATGTTTAATTTTCTTCTTCTAAGGGTTTGTTTGATTGTTTTCTCACAGGTTTTGATTAGGAAGACACTTTGCTTTGGTTATTGTTTCTTGTCTTTGGCTCATTCCTTTCATATGCAGCTGTTGAATTGTGACAATTCCATCACTACTGCTTGCTGGTCCCAAAAAGCCAAAACCTGTCATTGCAATCTTTCAGATTCCTTTTATCCAATAACACCAACACTCACAAAGACACAACATGAATACATATACATACAAACAAAACATAATTAGTACTACTCAATGCTTCTTCATGTGACTCATATCTTTTCTGTTATTCTTCTACAGTTCTACATATAGTAAAGCAACAGAGAAGCTAGTAACGTGGAAACTCAAGATTTTAACAAGATTTATTCAGAATTTCAACATGAAACAATTTCATTGAACTAGGCTAGTAGTAATAAGTTAAGAGGTAAAAAACAAAAACTACAAAAATAAAACATTGGACTATATGAAAAGATATCACATGGGTGTGGGAGGGTAAAGGTACCTTGGCTTGATCGTGGATGCTTCTGCAAAAGTATGCCAGAGTCTAGTCAGAGAAAAGATGAAAGATTTTTTTGGTTGTTTTAGCCCCACAAACGCATACATATATATTTGATACCTTGCCTCTTGCACTTACATGTTTTTAATTTAACTCCAATCCTGGCTACAAACATATTCATAGTACATAAATAGATATAGAGATAGGATAATAACTTATACTATAGAAAAAATTTGTTTGCCACCTAAAAAGTGATTTCTATATGTGATTTAGGAAGAATCATAACTATATATTAGTAGCTTTAGAAAGAATATATATGTGGTTTCTATACTAATCCAACTCTTTAACTTATTCAGAACTATTAAAAGTCAAATCTTATTAAATTTTATCAACCATAAGACTTTAATAAAAAAAAATTATTTATGGATTTATTTGATTTATTAAAATAGCTTATATATATATATTAGGTTCACTAAATGTGTTTCCTGTAGATAACCATCCATCACAAGTCCACAATGCATATTATTATTAACAGTTTCTTGAGCTACAAGTCAAACGTGCATGACTTTAGAGTTCTTAAGTTATAAGCTTTTGAAAAGTATAGATTTTGTTGGTATACATAATACCTATTAATTAATTAATTCTTGTAAGCTATCTTCAATTGTATGCATAGTCTCACGATTTTTCTTATTTTCAGTGTCAAATTAATTCATTATACTGTGTGTTATAAATTTTGTTAGGAGCCTTTGCTGCTTAATTTGTGCTTTACTAGTTTGTATGTAACTTTTATAGTTGGGATTAGCTATATTAATATGTGAAATATACGGTGTTATTGATTCCATCAAAAATCAAATTTTCATCATAAATATAAAAATAATCAAAGCTTGTTTTATATATTATTTTAGAAGCTAAATTAGCCCACCTAAATTGGCACCGGAGAGAATCGAACCTGAATTTTATATTTTTTTTTCTCGTGAGCTTAGCTTATTTGGTAGGAACAATGCATAATATATGCAAGTTCAAACCTCGGCCACAAAAAAAAAAAAAATTTAAGTTTTTAATAATTTTCCCAACCCGTTTTTAAATTCACTTTTAGCACTAGAATTTTTGTTGATATTCTTCACATGATAAAATCACATCAGTGTCTGCTGTGGAAGGTAATGCGTGATCAACTATGGACCAAGTTTTAGGTTATTAATGCCAACAACAAAGGTAGCTGGTTACTATTAATTGGTTTTTTTTTTTTTTACAATAATTAATTAAGTTACATTTTTCTATATCGTTTGAGTATTTTTTTTTTTTTTTCCCTTGTTAACTGCTCTTTTTTTTTTTTGACAAGATCACTCCAATTCAATAGATATAGAACTTGTCTGGATTAACTGCTTAAGTTGCAGCTTATAACACAAGTATAAACCATTTTTATAATAAAAGATAAAATAAAGTCAAATTATTTGTGTAAGTTACATGTTGTTTAAGCTATCTTGAAGTGCTTCAGAAAATATAAGGTGATAATAAACATATCATAAATTGTTTTCATAAGTTCTTTTAAAAATTCCAAATGATTATGTTAGTAGATAAATTCAAATAAAACAATCAAAACAAATCGATAATTTCCACAATACAACCTATTAAAAACTCAATTATTTTGGTCAAAAAAAAAACTCAATTATATGTAAACCAAACTTATTAAAAACTCAATTATATAGGTCCTATTTATAAGTAGTTAGATGGCCTCATATTTTACTTGTTAATTTAATTCCTTCTACTAATTTATATCTTTTTGATTATATCAATTCAGCGTAACATTAGATTTTGTAGAAAGTCTAATGTTAATATATAGGTTTAATCGGATTTTCTTTACGGGCTATGACTTTCTCTTTAGTTTTGTAACCTTAGATTTTTATTTTTTTGGGTTATAACTCAAAAAATGCAAGTTATATCACATCTTATATTGGGGTTTGGATAACTCAAATGGTTCCAGCGAATAAAAAGTTGAAGGTCTTAGATTCAAACTCAAATGAAGGAAGGAAAAATTAATTCTTTTTTTTTTTGTCAAAGAACTTAGTGGTTAAAATTCACGAAATATGAATAAGTGAGGTGTCTGAGTTCGAACCTCGATCCCTACTTAATATATTGTCCCTATCAAATGAGCTCACATGACCTTCAACTTAAAAAAAATCACATCTTACGGTTCTAAATAAACCTTAAATGCTCATTAATATTTGACACAAGACCAATTTGACATTCACACATAGGTTTTAACTCAAAAAAGGTGAAAGGTATGGTTTAATCGTTACTTCTTCTTCCACAGATTGAACAATAATCTTTCACAATCTCCTTACGGCTAATATTCTATTTACTCCTCTTGCATTTTCGGTTTGCCGGTATGGAATCTAGTTTCACCAAGATTTTTTTTTTCTTGAAAATTCGATATGACTAATTTAAAGGACTACCAATTCCTTTGTCTACTAGCGGAAGATTCAATTGAAGACCGGACAAAGTTTTATATAGACCGACCCCTATAAGAATAGTTGGCATTTAGAGGATTGAACTTGAGACGATCACACTTCTAGGTTCATGCCTTCACCACCATGCAGGTTGAAGAACTAATGTTACAATCTCCTTACAACCATATACATAATTTTCGTAAAATAAATTACTTAGTCATCAGTCTTTTACATAAGAACTTCTACAAAAATAAAATTTGTCTCCCAAAATATAAGACTTTTTTTCTTCCAAATATATCATTTATTAATACTATCAATTTATCTTGAAATGTAAAAAAATAACACTAAATATATCTAAACATATAGAGTAACTTAGTAAGTTTTTATTGAGAAAAAATAATTTTCAAAATGTTAAGAAATAAATTCGCACAATTTACATTATATAATTTCTATTTTTGGTATAAGGGCATACATTAGAATTTAATTCCCATTTGATAGTTACATACATTTGAAACAAATTTATTACTTTTAATAATTTTTCTAATAACTTGATTTTTGCTAGAAGGTTATATGAAAAGGGATAACTTAATGAAGAAATCTCATTTTACTCTTTTTATTAATAGAAAAGGGAAATTTTAATATATTAATTTACTCTACACCATTATACTATTGCTAAAAAATTTAATACTACTTTTATTTCCAAGTCATTTCATAAGTTTTGCTTAAATTCAGATTTTAGTTGCTTCGTTAAACTTAAGAGTCTTTATTTTGGATGCAAATTAACAGTCCTTTTTTTAATGCTTGTATAGATAATGTGTTAGTGTTATCATTGTTTTTGACTATTATAATGTTATTTGTTATTTACTGCTGCAGTTCATGTGTTTGGATATTAGCAACGAACTTTAATTAATAGAATAACTTTAGGGATCTGCTTAAGTCATTTTCAAGGAAATGAAGGCAAGTTGTAGTTTATGATGAGGTTCTCTGAAAACTACATGACAGGAGAGAGAGTCTTCGTTGGGTGTTGAGAATGGCATGCATGCAGTTAAAGACAAAAGTACATAACAATGGTGCACTCCTGGAAAACGACTGCATGTATGTCTTACATTACAGAAAGATAGAACTTGCTAAGACTGAATGAGCCTCACACCATGTCCATGTCCATGATAGATAGCGTGTAATTCTATGTTGGCATGATTGATATACCGGATTGGTTAGTAGGGAGTAGGGACAATCATTCGAGCTCATATGGATAATTCTTGCAATGCATACTTATAAGCAAGTCAAATATAAAAAGTGACACATCATAATTTAAAGGGTTAAATATATTTTTGGTCTCTATAAAATTGGAAACTTTTAAGTTTAGTCATTACTTAATTTTAATAGGTTTTTTAGTCCCTAAAAAAAAAAATTACTTCTAATTTTAGTTCTTGTTACAATAAAATTTGTTTAATTATCCTTAAACTCTTAAATTTTTGTACGATTTTTTTGAGACAAGTTTAGAATACTATGAAAGGTTCTTTAACTAAAATTTAATTTTTTTTAACATGAAACGAATTAAATATGAAATTTTAAAACGACAAAAGCTAAAGATAAAATTAACAAAATCTGGACGTAGAAATCAAATTTTGCAACAATTTTTTGCAGAGGAACTTCTCGTAATGTTCTCAACACGTCTGCAAAAAATTGTTCAAAAACTCAAGAGTTTAAGCATAAATTAAACATTTTTGAATTGAAGAGGGACTAATACTGAGTGCAGAAAAAAAATTTAGGGACTAAAAGAACTATTAAAATTAAGTAAAGACTAAACTTAAAAGGTCCCAATTTTATAGGGACCAAAAACATATTTAACCCTAATTTAAATGACATAACAAAACATTGATGAGATATCAACCAAATAGATTTGTGCATAGTTTTAAAAACCGAACCGGTGATCGACTTGGTAAGGCCGTAAAGGTACTGGGTCTCTGAGTCATTGGTCAAACTATTGAATCATTGGTCAAACCGCATAACCAAACCGGATATTGAATCGAATGATTCGGTTATATGACTCGGTCTTTATAACACATATTCTTTGTGTTGAATTAGACTGACTTGAGTGGTTTTGATATAATTCTTGCCCCCTTAAATTCAACTGCATATTTTTTTTTGGAGATATAATACTTATTCAAATAAATATTAAAATACATTTCACTTCACATCTACAATATAAATAAAAACAAGTGCTAAAAAAATAGTTGTAATCAAGTTAAATATTTATGAATTTTTTTTGACAAATAAAATGTTTATGAAATTATTTTATATTGTATGATTATTTTTTTATACAAGTATAGTTCTTTTTAATGACAAATTATATTTAAAGTTACAATTTAATGATTTATATATGTGATGACAACATTGATATTGTATCTTCTATTAAAAAAAAAAGTTGATATAGTATCCGAATATAATTTCCCTTTTCCAAGATGTGTTTATTATATATAATTTATTAGAAGCAATTAATTCACAAGAAATGTTTTGCAGTGGTAAAGTGATTTATTTGCAGGTCATTTGTCTCAAATCGGTCCGGTTTCGGTTTTTATCGATTTTGATTGAGTCGCAATAGTTCACACCAGTTTGATAGCATGGCGGATCTATTAGGCGACTCAAACTGGACATTCCACTAGTTCTCGATTGGACCGGTACGGTCGGCCAGTCTAATAAGAGTTTCAAAACTATGGATTTGGGGACGATTTAATAGATAATAATAAATATTATTAAAAGTATAATAATAAAATAGATTGGGAAGAAAAATTAAAGTGGGACAATAATGGACTAAGGACTGAACTTCTACAACCAATACTTTAGAGTTCATACTTAGGACGTTTAGCATATACTACTACATGTTGACAAAAAATAAATCACGGTGCACCTGCTGCCTTAAAGAAATAAAAAAGAGTACGATATTTAGATGCTTTTTATTTTAAATATGATTAATCACATTTATTTAAAAATTGTGGTAAATTTAGTTGAGTAGATGATTAATTCAATTTATGGTGATCGCTCGTGCACAAAATATATTAAAAGAGAGGCTCTTGAGACACTTCTAAGGAAAATACACATGGTAATTTCCGTCGAAATAAGAGGAGCTTTGATGTTATGCATGTGTGACATTGTATGGTTGAATGGTAATTTACATCCAAATAAGAGGAGTTTTGATGATATACATGTTATGCATGTTATACATCGAAATAAGAGGAGTTTTTGCACACTTTTTCCACCTCTTTCATACATTCCTTAAGCGTTGGAGCGCTAACGTGCTTGCAGACATAATTCTCCTTCGGCGACGAAGCTTGCTCTATCTCTCATTGGAACGTCGTGAACCACCGCAACAACAACAATAGATCTTGAAGCTTCACCGCAACAAACTTTATGATCTTACCGAACAAATCATGTGGTTTTTCAAAACATGCTCGTTTGGCTCTGAACATTATTTGGCTCTATTGTGTATGAGTTATTTGTCGGGAAAGCAACATGTGTATTTTCCAACACAATGAGGAAAATTTGTAAATTTTATGCAACAAAATTAAGTTTGAGTCTTTTTGATAGTTAAAAGCGAGATATGCGATTTTCGCTTTCGATTATCACTATTGGTGGTTTAATTCTCTTATGTGTTTAACTTCAGTAACCTAGCCTGTTTCTTTTCAAGATTTCCATTAATTTTTCGTTCTAGTACTGTAACATTGTGGGTTTTTTTGAAGTATGGTTTTCGCACAATCTGTGCTGGAGAAACTTTACCAATTGATTAATATATTTAATTTTAACTTAAAAAAAGTGACACACGAGCGGACAAAATCATGTACACTTTTCCCAGAGAAAACTAATTGTTAATTTTGTTGTAAAAAAAAAAAGTAATTGTTAATTTTATAAAAAAAAAAAAGCAAAAAGAAAAAGCTAGTTTTTCCTTTTAAAGCAAAAAATAAAGCTAGTTGTTTATTTATTTTAAAATTGTAATATTTTTATACACAAGATTATTTTTGCACATTTTACTAAATTAAAAACGGTGCTTCAAATTTTGTAAAGAAAAAAAATTCTTCAAATATTATTTTATTAATTGCTAAATATATTGATGTCTTTTAGCAAATACTAATAGGATAACTTACTAAAAAACACATTCATAATAGGTGTCTTCTAGCAAAATCCTTTAAAAAATATATCAATATAATGACATATTTTAATTAGAGTATAAATTAAATTAATTAATAATTTTCTTATTTTTCTAGTATTAAACTCTTATTTAGGTGTGTAACGATTCGGTTTGAATTAATTTTCAGTCAAAAGATTGTCCAAACCGATGAAATATTCATTGGTTCGGTTTACATTGTTTTTCAAAAAACAAACCGAACCAAATTAATCGGTTTGGATCAGTTCGGATGATCAATTTATTTGAAAATACAATTAATTTTATTTTTTACCATGTTCTTTTTAGTTTTATTTCATTGCGTAGTTCTAAAATCTCTAACATGCAGGTTTATTCCCAAATCCTTGATACCTACTACCCTCACCCCTGAATTTTAGTGTTCTTTTTCTATGTATATACAGTATGATTCGATAACGGCTATTACTCATAGAGAAAAACTAAATGAAACGGAAAGCTTAAGAAAGTGGCAATCGATTCTATTCAGGGAGCTTCTATTGTGCAGTTAGGAATCTGACTTTTTTGAAAAAGTTAATTTTGATCTTAATGTTTGATTTATTTTTAAATTGTTGATTACTGATTAATGATACTTAGTAATTCATCTAGTAATGCTTGCAACATATGTGATAGTCTTAAGTGTTACATTTTGTGGGACTTTACACTTAAAACAAGTTAGGATACAATTAGATTAAGTGTAGTCTTGTTAATCTGATTAATTGATGATACTATGAGGACTGAACTTTTGATGCCACTGTACAAACAGTGGAGTGTTACTCACTACACTTTTGATGCTACAGTGTTAACTTCATCAGAAAAGTCATTCTTATGACTTCATAAAATTTTCCTTCTAAATATGCTTTCATTCTTTTTAAGTGGTACAAATCTATTACGCCTATTTTAAGATAACAATTTATTTATTTTTTTTTACAAAACAATGGAATAAATCATTGGCATATAGATGATGACAATTTTTTTTTAAGATAACAAATAGATAATGACAACACATTCTTTCTGGCGTGGCTTTCTAATCTTCGTTAAACAATGACATATGATGAGTATAAATCACATAGAAATCGAGTATAGAATACAATGTACAATACAACGAGTATAAATCATTGGCATAGAAAACAATGGAATATAATGGGTATAAATTAATGACATAAAATGATATTTTTCCAAAAGTTTTGAAGGCATGGACATGATAAACCTAACCAAGAGATAATGGACGATCTCAACAGTGGTGAGGAACAATAGGTTAGGTTAGGTGTGGTTGGCGGCTAGGGTTTTCTTTTCGTAAAAATGAAATAAAGTACGGGTGATGAGATGATAGGAGAAATTAAATAAGTTAAGAAATATTTTAAGATGACCTTTAATTTTGGGTGAGGATAGATAATATTAGTAAAAAGGGGAGCAATGTTAGTATCAGTTCGGTTCATCGGTTCCTTGGATTTTAAAATAAAAACCAAGAACCAAACCAAACTAGATCGGTTTAGATTTATTCAGTTCAGTTTAAAACGGAACCATACAAGGTTGGATACTTTTTCGATTTTGTTTGGTTTTCGACTTTCAGTTTCATCGGTTTTGTCTGAACCACTCATACTTTTATTTATTGAATTTCATTCAACTTAACTACTCAACTAACCAGTACAATTGTGTTTTAGTAAATGATACTAATTTTACCATTAAAATCAACACAATTAATTATTTTCTTAAAAGTTATGCACAAATCTCAAGAGACTATTATTTTGAGACAAAAAAAGTCATTTGATAGAGAGAATAAGGATGTAAGAACCCAATCCGATGATCCCAAAAATCCCGATTAAATTGTTTCAATTTTTTCCACGTTCTTTTATAATCGAATCAAACTGATCAAATTTGGTCGTTATCGGTTTGGTTTGGAATAATAGGTTGCAAAAACCAAATCAAACCAACTACACCTTCTGATCACTACAACAACAAAAGAAAAACACACTTTGACCTGGTTCATACCTAACATTTTACTAACAACATTACCCAAAAGAAAGTGTTCTTTTCATACCTAAGAAGATTACCTAAGGGTTGAGATCTGAAGCATAGAGGGAGGAGTTTTTCGTTCGTCCTATGTGGTACACCGTGAGTCCTTCTCCACTTTAGCATTTAGGCCATAAAACCTATATGATTTACTACTTGTATCATACAAGATGAATACTCATTCATAGACTCTACTAGTGAGTTTATATTTATTGGTGTCTGAAATCCGAACATAGACCAGACAACCCCAAGTTCGAAAATAAGACAAATTGAATTGTCTTTTCTTCAAAACTTCATCATGAGAAATTTTGTTCTTAGACTTGGGTACTCTATTTAACATAATTTTCAATTTCTGATATAAAAAATGAACATGTCAAGCGTATCACTTTTATTTTTCAAAATTGCAGTCGTCAATAAATATGATAAAATATCTTTAATCATATCTCGTGAATGAGACATCAAGTTCACATATATGAGAGTTTATTAAGTCTAGAGCTTCAAATTCTATTTCTTAAAAAAAAAAACCTATTAACATTGATTTATATTAACTTTTGGTTCTTTTAGCATGACATAAAAAATCACATTTTTTTTTTCAAAATTCATTTACATACAACTTTGGTATTAAACCCAAATTACTCGAGTTTAAAATTAAACGCTTGTTCACACGATAAATTTTAGCATACCAAAAAATCACACAACTTGTAAAACAAAAGGAAAATTGTAATTGTGAACATACCATAAAGGAAGCAGTCTTTCCCAATGAAAATACCATTCTAATAATGGTGCATAACTCTTTCAATAAATCTGAGTGAAATCAGTCTTATTCAATAGAAATACAAAATGTAGATTCTTTTTGTCTTTGGAGCATGCATCACATTCGAGAGAATCATTTTTTTTGGGTTAAATAAGTTTTTCGTCCCTATAAATATAGCGAATTTTGATTTTAGTCCCTATAAAATTAAATTGAATGTTTTCATCCTCACAAAAAAATTTATTTTGTTTTTCGTCCCTAATGGATATAATTTTGACGTACTTTTGATATTTTTTGAACATAATATAAATATATAAATGTCGAATATAATAAACGGACATAATATGGATACAATTTGAACATAAATGAGTTATAATTTTAACATTTATATGAACATAAAGTGGTCATTAAGGACGAAAAAGAAAACAAATTTTTTTGTGAGGATGAAAACATTTGGTTTAATTTTTTAAGGACTAAAATCAAAATTCGCTATATTTATAGGGACAAAAAAATTATTTAACTCATTTTTTTTCACGCATGAATTGCAACTACACATTTCCAATGCCAACAACTTTTAAATATGCATAAATATGCAGACAAACAAAAAAAGGAAAACTACCATTTACCACTTGGATTGATAAGAAGACAACAATGGTTGAAATTTTTTCTAGTTAATTCATTTGATTCATGAAACGATGTTTTAGTTAACTCAGTTTCTTTTTTAGTCAGGTAGCCTCGTTGATAGAATTCATCTTATAAGGTGGATAAGTGGGGTATCTGGAGTTTGAACATCGACCCCTACATATAATAATGCATTGTTCTATCAACTGAGTTAAGCTCACATGACTAAGTTAACTCAGTTTATTAATCGTTACAGTGAATATAGTTCAAAAATACTTAAAATAATCTAAAATATTACAAATGATACCGTAACCAAAGACCTATTAAATGTGAAGTTTCTCATCAACATATACTTTTTTTTAATCTAGTCACACATGTGGGATTATCAAATCTACAAGAATACCTATTAAACTTAAGAAATTAATCAATACAATTGCGCAAAGAAAATATCTTATTCAAACCAAAAAAAAACATTCAATGAGACAAGTATTAAATAAATAGTTTTTTATCTATAGTTCAGCCCAAAATGTTCCTAAAAAAAAAACTCAAAATGGTGTTAAAAAGGAGTGGGGGAAATTTACAAAGAGCCAAAAAAAAAGGGCGGTGAAGGATGTCTACTTTTGATTTTGGACAAAAATTTCATTTTATAATTGAATCTGAAAAATGAAAATCGTACCACTCCGCGGCCCGCGCCCGCTCGAAACCGAAACTTTGATTTTTGCTTCACAAATTAACATTAAGCGCCTTCAATTAAATCTCATTTTCGCAGACTCAAAAAACCAAAATTTTCAACTCTCCCTCCAATTTCAAAATCAACAAATATAAATACACCATAACCTTATGCCCCAAAATACAACATTTTAATTTTCTTTCATTCAATTTAATTTCTTAGCAATGGAAACAACCTCAATCATATCTAACCATATCAACAAAGAAAATGTCCCACCAGTTTGTAAGAGCAAGATCTCAATTCCTCAATTAGCTCCTCAATCTTTCAAGAACAAGAACAAGAACAAGAAAAATGGAATTCAAAGAAAGCTTAAAAGGGTTCCTCTTGCTGATATCACTAATCTCATCAACAATTCTGTTTCAAATTCAGCTACCTTTACTCTTTCTCATCAACCATACATTGGAGTCTCTTCTCTTTCTTCAAATTCACCATTGGTTTCTCGGAAGAGGACGCTTAAACCTTTGGTTTCTGCTTCTAAATCGTTGAGAATGGGATTCAGATAGCTATAGTTAGTTATTTCGTTGACATTGGGTTCGATTTTGTTTTAATTTTCTGATCTTATGTAGTTTGGATCAATTGTAATAGCACAAGTAGGGGAAATTAAAGGTACAAATACAATGTTCAGATTCAGAATTTACAATTCCATACTAATTTGTTTCAATTATTGATGATGGACTAATGTTGTTCTTATGTATCAATTCTGAATTAGTTTGTTTTCGAGGAAAATATATTATTAATTACAAATAGAGGCAAATATCACGTTGTTATGTAGATCTAAAATGTGCATATGACAGAATATATTCCATCTTAATTGTCTATATATAACAAGATATATACTATGGTATCTAGTTGCGTGATATTTTGGCCTATTGATAAGTGAAATTATTTTAGGAATGGTTACGTTTATATGATTAGATTAGATTGGTGGATTCTGAACCTTATTGTTAAGGGTTGGAAAAATAGCCTCTAAAAAAATGTAGAACCTGTATGAGTCAGAGAATGGGTCTCTTGTACACGTTTCACATCTCATTATGTCCTGATTTGCAACACACACCTGCTTGCGCCATGCCCAGAGTTGGTGAATTGCAACTTCAAAAATGAAATGACAAATATTTTAGTAACAACTTTTATATTTAAACATTTCTAAATTTTATACACCAATTCAATATCTTATTTTCTCTTATCTCTCTCTTCTTATCACATATAAAATGTAACACATTTATCACATCACATTCTCGCTTAAGAAACAAAACTGAAAAATTGAGAGAGAGAAGAGAATAGAGATTATTCACTTGTAATATGATTTTCATTAAGTAGTGAATATACACATTACATAGCTTTATTTATATGTGTTACACAGTTGCTTGTAGCACAAGTTATCTATACACAAATAACTAACTAACAAGCACTTTGTAACCAACTCTAACGAACTTGTGTCATGGCAGGTTTGGATTAATTCTTATCATATTCAGGATTTCAACAAGTTGAAAGCTTTCAACAAGTGCACATTAGAATTACTAATTTCCATCTTACATACTTTCATGTGTGTGTGGTCAATGCAATTTTTTTCTCAACAAGGCAATCTCTATGATTACTTTGTTTCTTTACATTCATTTGATGAGTTAAATAGATTTTCTTCTTCTTCGAGATTTGGTGAGATATTTCAAGCCATAGAAATATAGAATATGGCAGCCCAATGAAGAAGATGGTAGCATGTAACGGAGACCCATTGAATTTGGCAGCCCACTCATTTCATGATTATGCATATTGCATTATAGTTTATAGTGAAGAATAAATATATTCTTTATAACCAGTCACAAGAAATATATTAAGAAAATAAAATTGAATATAAAGGATATACATTTTTTTACTCAAAAAAGATTATGTAACGGAGACCCATTGAATTTGGCAGTCCACTCATGATTATGCGTGTTTCGGTGTCCGATACGCATCAATGATCGATGATCATACGACAAGTTTTTAAAAAGCACTTTTTTTTCTTTGCTTTGACACACTTCAAGTGTCCTTGGCAATGTTTCGCAAATCGAGTGTTAACTCGGAGGTAAACTCGATTTCTAGTAAAATCGGAATGTTTAACTCGGTCAAACTCGTGTAAACTCGACCGAGTTTACGACTAATTTTTTTTTAAGAAAAATTGGCTCATTTTTTGACCCATTTTATTTCAAAGTCAAATTCATTTTCTTTAAGCCCAAAGACCGAAGAGTTTCCTTTACATAACACGTTACCTAGCTTTCTGAAATGAAACGTTTCTTTTTCTTTCTTCCTTGAGTTCTCAAACAATGAACAGGGGAGCACATACCAGTTAGGGTTACGGTGGTGGAAGGTAAACTATTCAGATTGCGATGCCGGTTAGGGTTGGGGTGGTGATGTTTGTTGTCCGTTGTAGTAGAACCGTAGAAGAAGACATATTTTCTTATTCAAGTTTATTTTGTATTTTGATGTTTTGTTGAACATAATACTTTATTATTGTGGTTGAAAACCTTTATAATCTAGTCAAATTTTGCACTATTGTACAATTTACAATATTATATTAGTTTACATATGTCATGTAAATAAATTTAATTTAATTTTAATTTTAGGTAAACTCGTACGAATTCTCGATTCGAGTTTACGAGTTGAGTTTACCTAGGCTAAACGAGTTGAGGTAAACTCTCGAGTTGTAGAACCTTGGTCCTTGGACACTTTTTAGACACTTCTATGAAGGTTAAATTTGTGTTGAAGTAGTAACGATCAATGACGGATGTCGGGGATAAATATATTAAATTTGACAACATCATTTTTAGCTTGTCGATTGAGTAGACGGATGAATGGCGGTGAAAAATGTTGTAAATTTTGAAGATATTTCAAAAGTTTAATTACTTTTTCTTTAAATGAGAAATATGAAAAATATTTTAGTAGAGAAATATTTTATCTTATTATTATTTTATTTATAATTAATACTAATAGTTGACTTGGTCTAATTCTTTTGGCCATATCATTTTAACTTGATTTAGTCTAAAGATATTTATTTTCATCTTAAAGAGTAATTAAGGCACATGTTTTTTATGTTGTAACGGAAATGAAATTGATAAGGCACGTTATACTTTGAGCATGAGCTGATCTTATATTTGAGAGGTTAGTGCCTTCATCACTATTCACTACGGTTTTGTTGGCCTATGACAACTATCATTGCTTGCTATATATATACATATCTATGGAACAAAGAAGTAGCGTGTGCAGAAAATTATCAAACGTACAGCACATAGTATACACAAATATATACTCTCTCACTTTATATTTCACCATACACAAATTATTTTCCGTATCCAAATATTGAGTTTATATGTTGCATCTCATATGTTTATCAGATTCAAGTTGTTCTGTCACCTTTGATGTGATTCATATTAGGGAAGAACATGTTGTATCCTGGGAGGATATGCGCTTATGAGACAGATAAATCTTTAAAGACAGTGACTTTGTCACGCCTCATGTTATATAATGGATTACTGTTTGGCAGGTTATCTCCTTTCATGGTTTCGTGTTTGTTTACTTCAATTTCGCCGACGTCAAATCACCGCAATTTCAATAAAGATAAGTTTAATTGTTATCCCTCTCGTTTATTCTTTTTAATATTTAATTGATGATTTTATTTTAACAATGATTATTATTTATAGAGAAAATTTATTCCTAATTTTACAACAAAAAATTGTAACATTTTGCTTGAGAACTTTTTTGTAATGAACGAATTTGCTTAATTTAGGTGTACAATATATACTTTAATTCTCTATTTAGATTTTTTTTATAGATAATGTTCATATTTTGCTAACTTTGACCTTAATGTTTTTTTTATATGCATATTGACGTGTCTGTTTTATTTCCTATCAAATTTTGTTAGAATCCGTGCTTCATAGCTATAATCTATAGAAACTTTTATAATACTGAAATTAATTAAAGAATAATTAGTGACCAAAAGAACCGAACTTGTTCATTGATTCATTCTATATAGGATTTTGATTATGGGGAATTTACATTCTTTGATGACTAAATGTAGGCACTAGGTTTGATTGTGTGAAATTACTGTCGTTAATTATAAATGTATTAATCTCTCTTATTATGACTTACACTTGAAATGATCTCATAAATAAATGAAGCATTTTTGTTTCTTAAGCTATTTAATAACCCAGTTGTTGTAATACCTTGTAACATCATTGCTGGAATCTGTAACAAAACTTGTCAGTACCATGAAACAATATTTTGGCACAAATGCACTCAACATGTTTGTTGTTTGCTTTTTCACCATCCTTCAACTTACTCTAACATGATGCATAGAATGCTGATCACACATGAGAAACATCTTCGATGCAATGTGTGATTTATTTTACAAATTATAAAGAAAGACATTGCTTTCTTTATAGCTTACAAGTGTATCAAATATCTAAGACACCATACCATTATGTGAATACCTTACTTGTGATGAGTCCATTTAAGGGAACCAGCATGGAACCATCACAACATGCTTCTTGTATTATTTAGGGTTATCTCAGTTTGATATTAAAAAAATCTAATATGTTTGATAAACATCATGAATAAAATGTACTTATTCTTTGTCTAGAGAGGAGTTTTCTTCTTTTTTTTTAACTGCAAAATTTATTAAAAACCAAATCTCTGCTGAAGACGAACAAAGACAGGTAAATCAGAGACTACAAAACAAAGACGTTGTATATAGGTGGAACATCTAAAATAAACACCATAATCAACACCTAAACACACATCACCTAATAAAGATCTACCTTCAACAACCACCAAAACCAACATCAACACCCATGAGAAAAAAAAACCAACCACTGAAAATGAAATCCATGAACACTCATCGCCGACTACTCTCCCCAACAATAACCCCTATAAGTCAAACATCATCTTCTCATCACCAAAGTCAAGCCACACCTGTAAATGTCATATTCCAACACCGATACAACTTCCACCACCTCTCTACCCCCGGTCCACCGAAGAAAGGAGTTTTCTTACAATGCTTGAACATCTAGTGTTTGTGGAAGCAGATTATCAAAGGTCAAACAATGCTAAATCATGTTTCCTTTTAATTCAATTTTATTACTTGTACTAATCATTGATTTTGTTACTAATCTTTCTCTGACTAATTGATGTTCTCAGTTATCACATAGTAATTATTTCATATAGTTTGCAACTCGGCCTGTGGTCCACATTAGAGAAGCATATTTGGCCCACATTAGAGAAGCATATTCTTTGCATCAGGATAAATTATGCTGCTAGTTGAAAAGACCAAGTGCCATCAAATGTTGCTTTCTCCATGTCTTGACACCACTAAGGTAAGAAATCAATGATCGCCTCATACCTAAAGTTTGTTTCTGTCATAGGTAATGCTTTTAAGATTTAATTATCTATTTTTTTCTGTCCTTCCTGTCATTTTTAACTTTTGACAAAGAGTTATTTCATATATATCTTTAATCATGCTCAGTTGATTTGCTTCAGATCATAAACAAATTACTGCTGTACTTGATAGGACTGTAAATGGATGAACTAGTGGAGGAAAAAGAAAGGAAACCTAATCATCTTTCGAAACATACATATCAACTTTTGCCTCTTTATTTTCATTGCATCCCAACCAATTCTATCAACCAGGTTATAGGTTATTTTTGTTGAAATGTACGGATTGTGAGAAAGTGAGATAAGAGAATAGTTGAACAACTGAGAGGTCTGATATTGTTATTATAAACACTAAACAAATACTTGCATTGTCATTATCTTAATATTTTAGATCAGATACAATGATACATTTCTTGTACAGATATATATACAAGAGTTGTGTAAATATACACAAGTGTAATGCAATAATACTGCTACATAGCAAAGACTTGTAGTATTGCCATATCTTGCTATAGTTACTTATGGAGGGTTTTAGCTTGTTAAGAACCGATGCTTAATTGGGAACATGGTTGAAGTCAGGTGCTTATCAAGCACCATATATGTTGTTAGAAAGAGAAATCACACATTGCATAAAATAAAATAGTTAGATTAAAAGAATTTATAAGCAAGGCGAGGTGAAACACCAACAAATTTAAAACACTATTTTATGTAAAACACTCGTTGAATTGAGTTTCTGCTAAAAATTTCATTATGATATCAGAGCTCAACATGGTATATATCTAACAAGAAAATTTAAAATTTGAGCAGGGTTTTAAGACTCCACAACAACTAAAAAAGAAGAGTGGGTATAGATAGCCACAAGACCCGACCCCATTGAAGACAAGTGTGCAAGAAGAAAAAAAAAACTATTATCAAGTTTCACATTGAATAAAATAGTGAGACAAAAATGTTTTATAAACAAGGTGAAAAGTTCCACATTGGATAATAAAAGAGTGAGACTACAAGATTTTACAAGGAAAGGTTAAAGACCAATAAGTTTAGACCTAGCGTTTGAAAGAGTATGTTTAGACTTTTAAGATCATAAACTACCAAACTTAATTAGCCACATATGTATAACTCCTCCAATTGGGCTTCGGCTAAAGAATTCAACATATATGCTTCTATAACAATCGGTTGCTTATAAAGATTTGTGGACCAGACGATGTGAAGTAATGTCATTTGTGATGAAATACAAGGATGTGATTTCATTAGATTAGTGGAGTCTATTTAGAATTATTTTGAAATTGTTAGGTTTGAGAGGTGAGGTGTTGAAATTGTAAAAAGTAAAAATAGTAATATGTAATTGTTCTTATCCACTTCTTTTTTTGATTGAATGACTCATATTTGAGAAGAAGATTTTTATAGTAAGTGTGAGGTGAGTTAGAATTTTTATATTGAATGAAAAATGTGAGTGTTCGTCAATATATAAGTGAAATGATCCATAAATTTAATGTCTTAAGGTTTTGGGTTAAGATGTAGTGTTCAACTTAATTGAGTGGTTTCTCTTGACCCAATGTGGATGATCCATCAGTCTCCCCTATGACTCAACAGTTGTATTTGAGTCGACGATTCGACGAAGGGATTTCATTAGTGGATTCTATTTAGAATTATTTTGAAATTGTTAGGTTTGAGAGGTGAGGTGTTGAAATTGTAAAAAGTAAAAATGAGTAATGTGCAATTATTCTTATCCACTTCTTTTTTGATTGAAGGACTCACATTTGAGAAGAAGACTGTTATAGCAAGTGTGAGGTGAGTTAGAAGTTTTATATTGGATGAAAAATGTGAGTGTTCAGCAATATATAAGCGAAATGACCCACAAATCCCATGTCTTAAGGTTTTGGGTTAAGGTGTGGTGTTCAACTCAATTGAGTGGTTGCTCTTGACCCAATGTGGATGATCCATCAGACTCCCCTTATAACCCAACTGTTGTATTAGAGTCGATGGTTCGACGAAGGGACCGACTCTTTGTGTCAAAAGTCTTCTAACAATGTTGGTCAGGTGGTGGTTCTCGTTGAGTGCAGCGGCAACGTCGATGCAAGTATATATGGACGAAAAAACTTCCGTTTGAGAGGAAGCATAACCAGATGGATGAAATGACTCATACTTTTTTTTTTTTTGGG
>Ga0315914_1003367_pt1 | contig 24324 bp, 8 predicted proteins | sample MpolenodulesMG_FD_203920 | JGI IMG/M metagenome (GOLD analysis project Ga0315914, IMG submission 203920) | Medicago polymorpha root nodule microbial communities from Los Angeles, California, United States - elongated nodules | ecosystem: Host-associated > Plants > Roots > Nodule | place: USA... | reverse complement strand
ACATTTATGTTATGATGTTACTAATTACTATTAGAATAAACAATAAAAGATCATTATTTTATCTTTATTTTATATACAGGCAAACTAAAATATGTTGAGTTCATAAATAATTTTGTTATATGTCTTGACAATATTTTGTTTATAAATCAATATATCAATAATTTCCATTAATATTTTAAAATTTTAATCAAAATTATACAAACAAACATAATAAAATAATCACATATGTTCCTTCAAAAAAATAAATAATCACATGTGTTAGCGCAATAGAAAGAGCGGACAGACGAACACGATAGTGCCCGTCTTTCTGCTAGTAGATATAGTATAGATTCAATGAAACCAACAATATAACAAAAAAATATATAATCTAAATTTTTATTTTTTTAATGACATCAACAATAAATTTTTCGAGATATTTAATAAAATTTGGCAATACTAGCATAGTAAACAAAAAATATAAATCCTATAAAATTACCCTGCCTGGGACTTTTAGAAAAACCACCCTTTTCTAATTAAAATTCCAACTTATATTACCTTTCAGTTTTTTTAGAACAGTATTAAGCTGTTTAAATATTCAAGGATTAGTGTATTACACACCAAAGATCACAATTATCCATTTATTACCAAACATATCCAACGGTTGCTAAACATGTTGGAACAAAAAAAATGGAAAAGGACAGTCTCGCACGGTAAGAGACCTGTGAAGGTCGCGTACCGAAAAGAGGGCCGAAAACAAAACATAAAGTAATCTTGGATATCATACCAACAAATAGTTTATCACAAGTGATATTTACGTTAAAACCCACGGGTAAAGAATATTCACTAAATGTGAAAAATTACAACACTTCTCTCTAAATATAAGAGAGAAAAATTACTCTAATTCTTAAAACAAAAGAATCATGTCCTCGTGACCTGTAGGGTTCGAACCCCGGATACCACAAAAAAAAGAAATACTGATTGAAGTAGAAGAAACCTTACAAGAGATATATTCTCGCTATATATTTTTTCTCTTTTTTGTTTTGTTTCATTTTTGTCTAAAAGTCTAATGTTTAGAATTTATTTTTTAAAATGAATAAGTGAAGTATTTCTACCTTTTAATGTGAATAACCCCGACACCTACATATATTATACAATGTTCGTACTAACTGATTAAATTTACCAGGACAAAAACTGAGCTATACTTCCTCTCTATATTTTTTTTTCTCTAACTTACAACAAGTTTTAATTTGTGTTGCTGTGTTACTACTTCATGAGATAAATGAAAGAGAAATGTTAACAAGACTAACTTTTGAACACTTTTTTTAACAGTTACTTTTTTATTAAATAAAATAAATATACATCTTATTACTTTGTATGAATTCTATTTACAAAATGTAGACTTACAATAATTTAAATTAATTCTCTCAAAAAAAAGAAGATTAAATTAATATGATAGTGAATATTAGAGAAAAAATTCAACTGCTGATAACACTACTCATTAATTATTTATAGGAGGAAAATAAAACATGGTTTCTTACATGTTGTCTTTCATATGCAGAACATCGAATCTAAGAAGTCTCATAAAAGAACAATAGACCCACAAGAGTCAATAATGGGTGAAAGTAGGCCCCGGTTATTTATTGGACCCACCTCCTCTTCCCTTCCTCATTATTGAAATTCTGAGCCAGCTCTACTGGTCCCACGCGCACAGCACAATCTGACGTGTCCTTTACGGGCCCAACACCTGCTGATAAGTTTTGTACCATCACTATAAAGTAGACGGATAACACTTGGGTAACATATAGTTGAATGATATTGGTGACATTGACCAATCACAATGTCACAATGCTTGTGAAAGAGAGAGAAACACAAGCATTGTGATATTATGATTGGCCAATGTCACTAATGTCACCCAACTCTATGTCACTCGAGTGTTATCCACAGTTGACACCCACCCACTTGTCAGCTACCTCCCCAAATTCAAACCCACGCGCCCTCATCCATTAGCAACAATAGCATTAAACTCACAATAAAGTGAATACTTAAAATTTGAAGACATATTTATATCGGATATGTATCATATATTGATATTATCATGATACTTCTATGAAGTTCGAATACTCCAAAACGGAGATGTATCTATATCAGATACGTATTATATATCGATACTCTATGAATACTTGTGGATACGCATCCACGAAGTATTAAAATTAATTATTTTAATTTTAAAAAATATATTATCGAATACTTATATGATACTCCACGTATACACAAGGATACTTATAAGATAAAAATATATCATCGGATACTTATATGATACTCCACATGTACACAATGATACTTATAAGATATTTCACATATACGTATCTTAGAAAAAGATGAAGGGTAAAAAAGTGAGACAATGTTATAAAGATTCAGTAGAGATGTATATGATTCAATTTTAAATATGCATTAATAGAATTGTTTTTCGATGAACTACTTAAAATTATACTTCTTGTAGATGAAGGTAACAAGAGAGAGGTGATTCAGTTAATTAACATTAGATAAAATTTGTGTTGAGTTCTTTTAATTAATCTTCTCTCTATATCCCAACATATGAAAATATAATATGGTTTATAGAAAACCTTTACATTTTTTTTATTTTGATCACATGTATTATTTTTTAAAAATTGTGACTTATCAATGTTTATTTTCTTCAAGTATTTTACATACAAATAAGTTTTAGTATAAATTTTTTGTTAACATATCTTGGCCGTATCGTATCTTAATTTAAAAAAACTCGTGTATCCGCGTACCCACACCCGTATTTGTATTGGGGCTTCGTAGCTTGATATATTTGTGAATACGTATTCACATAGTATTGAAATTAATTTTGAAAAAAGATTTATTAATTTTTTTTAAGATACTATACTTCACAGATACACGTGAATACTTAAAAAATAATTTACAGATATCTATCTTAAAAAAAATGAAAAGTAAAAAAGTAATACAATATTGTGAGAATTCAATGAAAATGTATATGATCTTAAGATGTGAATTCGTAGAATTGTCTCTTGATGAACTAAACTTGAAGGCCAAGTTCTTTCAGGATGAAGGTAATGAGACAGAAAAGAGTCTCAACCGGTCAACATTAGATAAAACTTATTTTGATTTTTAATTTAATGATGATTTTGTTGATATCCAAACATAACAATGAAAATAGAATATCATTTATACAAAAAAACTATACATTTTCTATTTTGATCACAAGTATTATATTTTGTAAGTTGTGATTTTTATAGTTATATATTAACGAATCGGTGTATAATTTTTTCAAGTATTTTATAGGTATAAATGTTTTATTATAAAAAATTTATTAACATATATTGCATGTATCGTATTCTAAATTTTAAATATTTTGCATATCTGAATATTCGTATCGTAATCACATTCGTACTACATATTCGTACTTCATAGCTCATCACAATAATACTTCTCATCAATTGAAAAAGACCCAATAACCAACCTATACTCCACTTCACTTTAGATAGGAATACCCCAACACGATTTCGATTTTGTGATTGATCTTAGAGGACCAATCCTATGGTATGACTGCAATAGTAGCTACAATTCATCAACCTACAATTTGATCCCTTGTGAATCCAAACTTTTCCCTAATGATATGTTGAATGCTCGAATCTATTTGTGCATGTTCGAATCTAGATGCGCCATAATATACCAAATGTCTTTACCATTTTTTACGAATTTATGAAGTAAACAATAAAAAAAATTGATGAGACATTTAAGATAGACGAATATAATAACTAAAGTTAAATCTTCCGTAAAAATAAAAATAAACTAGAGCTACATCTTTTATTTTTTTGGAACAAATTAGGGTAACATTTTTTTATGCGAATTAGAGTAACATCTCGCAGTGAAATGAAATTATAATGCTCATATAAAAAATTTGAGATTTTAATTTCTAGTAAAAGGTAGGGGATAATCAAGAGAGAACAACTTTTTTTTTTTTTTTTTACAGAAAGAGAGAACACCTATAGTAGTATAAACTTTACTTGATCATTTTAATTATACATATTGATTTTTCAAAATTACTCCCTCCGTCCCTATATGTAAGCACCTTTTGCCTCTAATAAAAGAGTGTTTACATATAGGGATGGAGGGAGTATCTTTTAGTGAATGTTTTCATTAAAGAATATGATAAAAAGTAGGTAGTTATACTCTTTTTACATTCATATATCTATGAGTATTATTTTTCCCATCCTATGAGATTCTCGCGCGTCCTATTTTTTTTCTTTCAAAAATGTCCTTGAAGTTTCTGGATTTCATAATTTGGAATGGTGTTTTCCTTTGTTAAAGGGTGAAAAATGAGTTACGAATTTTGTAATCCAGAAACTTCATTTTTCTGGATTTTGTAATCCAAAAACTTCAAAAAATAGGATGCGCTACATGATCTCCTCTTCTGCCAACTATTGAAGGTCACATTGGAAGATTATTTTCTGCTCTAAGCAACATAATGGGATAAACCATTAACAAACCAATCGATATCAAGTTATTCAAAACTTCAAAGTAATAATAATAGCTAAGATGTACAAAAGATGTGTTTAAGTGATTGATTAATTACTATACATCCGATACAATATTCTTGCACCGTTGCACGTGACAATTACTCTAATTTATAACGTAGAAACTCTGCAAATCCACTCTTATAGAGCACCGATGGCTTAGACACACACATGATTTTCACAGATCTTGCATATCTCCCCAAAAGACATTAACTTGCAAAATAGAAACAACCAAAGCAGTACTAAGAATCCTACAATAACACCTTATGTTATTGAAAAAATCATGTAGCGCACTCTATTTTTTGAAGTTTTCGGATTACAAAATCTGGAAAAACTCGTAACTCATTTTTTCACCCTTTAACAAAGGAAAACACCATTCAGGATTATGAAATCCGAAAACTTCAAGAGCATTTTTAAAAAAAAAAATAGGGCGTGCGAGAATCCCATAGGGTATAGGGTGGGAAAAGTAATACTCTATATCTATCCATCAAGAGCCTATATTAAACTTCAACTCAACCCAATGCACTTGTTCTTCCCATCACACTTGACACCACTACTAGCCAAGCCAATACATTTACATTAATTCACCAAGCGAAGACCTCTTTTTCCTATCAAAACGACAATAAATCTAAGTAGGAATCACCAAAGATATTCATGGGTAACGATATTAGTCGTATGCTATCTTATCTCTTCTATTGCTCCATATTTATATACACTAGAAGGATATTTAAAAGATACCCGAGAGAATGAAATCTAAAACATTAAAGAGTGCACACGCTCAGATCTTAAGTCAATATTGTTGGACTAATCCAAATGAGTTTAATATCATGTAGTCTTAAATCTCTTTTTAAAAGAAAATGCACGCACTTCATTGATTCATAGTCAACAATACATAAGTTACAATCATAAAGAAAAATGAAAAGGACAAAAGTTACAAATCACCACTTACACAACTAAAAAGGAAATAACAAAAGCTACTTAAACTCATAATACTCTCACTCAATTGAAATGAAATTTTTACTATTCTGATCTGGAACAACTTGCATCTTGTTGGAGCAAGGAAGAGAATCCTAATTTAGAAGAAACCAAATCAAACTCCAATAGATTGTCCTCCAATTGGTGTCCACCAATCACAATAGCTGTTCTTGGCTCATTACCACCATCCACGAATCCAAGACATGCTACATTTTTACTCACCAAAACCATTGAATTTCCACCAAAAATTGTCCACTCCACACCTCCTTGTAGCACCAAACCAATAGTAGGTACATCCAATCCAGTATTAGTCCTACGCATAGTACTCAAATCAAAACATGTTTCAAATGGTGCCACTGATGCCACTTTCTTAATTTTTTTATCAGAAGCCTTCTTAGTAAAATCTCTTACAAGTGGTTTGAATATGGAACTATGTAACACAGTGAAGTTCTTCACTGTGCTAAGTTTTGTTCCACCATTTCCCTTATTGTCAATGGACAAAATGGAAGACTTAAAGCTAACAATTTCACCACCAACTTTAATTGATTTCACATCAATGAAATATTCATAAGAAGCATCACCTTGGGAAAATATTGGAGCAGTGCTAAAGGGGTTAATAATAAGAGGAATAGTAGTGAGTTTAAACTTGGCAAAATTAGATGGTACCCCACCAATGAAAAGACTACCAAGTTTGTTTGAAGATGGTAAACAAAGAACAAACTTGTTAAGAATTTTTTGAGGAGCTAATGAAAGCTGTTTTGGTAATGAAAGTGGTGTTCTTGCAAGGCCTAATATACCTTTACTAGTTTTTGGTAAGTGTTTAAGAGGGAAATTATCAGAGTCAGAATCAGCTGTAAATGCATTAGAGTCAGTGCAACCAGAAATAAAGTCAGGGATTTGGATTTTAGATTTTGGTATGAACAAAAAATCATTGCCAGTGTCACCTGAAAAAATAGCATCAACTAATGGGTTAATTATGTTAGCACCACATGTGTTGTTTGAGCAACCTGGTTTGAAATGGCCATTGCAGCTTATGCATCCAGCATCATTAGGGCAAAGTTTGGATTGACAAGAGATGGGCTTGTAGGTTGAAGAACTGTAGGTTTTGTTGCAGTCATACCATAGGATTGGTCCTCCAATATCAATCACAAAATTGAATTCATGTGTAGGTGTTGATCCTACCCAAAGTAAAGTGGAGTATAGTTTGGTTATTGGGTCTTTTTCAACTAGTGAGAAGAACTGTTGTGATGAGCAAGAAAATGAGAGAAAGGCTAATGTGAGAGTTAGGGAGGAGAAAAGTGTAGCAAAAGAAGCCATTGTGAGTTCAATGCTAATGCTAACGGATGAGTGTTTAATGTATGTGAAGGGTTCCTTTTTATAGAAATGAATATGTGAAGAAAATGTATAATCTCATACATTATTTAATCTATTTTTGGTATATAGCCTTCTTCATGCATCAATTAAGGTATGCTAACGTCACGATATAGCGATTCTTTGACGTCATTAAAATGGGGGTAGCACTGGGGTGCCTTTGGCTTCGGTGCCTTTGTCTCTATCTCTCTCCTAACCAATAATTCTTTCTCATCAAAATAATTTATTTTAATCATTCCATCATTACTCTCTTTCCTCTAAAGTACACTAAAGTCACCAAAGTCATCCAACACAGTCACTGAAGTCCCACCCTTAAAATGGTACGCCTTCGGTGGACAGACTGCTGCTACTGAGCCTATGATCCACATGTTCAAGTTCAAGACATAAACAAAATATCATTTAAAGCAAGTATGTCGGCCATAGAAGAAATACTTACTTGGCAGCACAATGCATTTACAAGTGTGTTAGACAACGAAAAATAAAAGTTAAGAGCACAAAATGTTAAATTTTATTTGAGAAATGATATTTGTATAATTGTTTTGTGACAACTTTTAGACAATTTTCTCTTTCATACTCACATTATTTTCTTACTCTCGCTTTTCCTTTTTCTCTCCATTGTTTTTGACCAATAAGATAAGAGAAAAAGAAGGTTGTCAAAAAAGTTGTTAACAAATGATTGTTCAAATATCATTGCTCGTTTTATTTTAGGCATGAGATAACAAATAAGGACAATAATCTTAGTTAGAGTTGGAACATTGATTTGTTAGGTTATGAAGTCTAACTCTACCGTTAGACTCAACCGCATTAATGCAAGAATTTTTTTTAAACAAAAATTTAGTTTAATTCATAATATATGATGAAAAATTATGTTTAATATATATGTTATTTACTAATTGTTAAACCTTGAAATAACAAAATAAAATTGATTTTTAACAAAAGTATAAACTAGTTTTTTACTTTTGCATATTTTAGTTGCACACAATCTTTCTTAATATATATCCAACCACGATTTTTAATATGATATTAAAGTCTTCTCTAAAATTCTTTGGGTCACCTGCTATCAGGTTTCCGTTATCGGGTCATACACCATTTATATCTACGCACCAAATCCAATAATGATGGGCACGAAGGGTGTATTAAAGAGTCCCACATCAGACAAAATATGACATGAACATGTGTTTATAAGTAAGGACAATCGTCATTTTACAAACCGATTTTATGAGGTTGTGCTAGGTCCAATCTCAATTTTTAAGAATCTTCTCATCATAAACTTCCTAACAAGTTTGCACTTTGTTTGCCATCTTCAAACAAGAAAGGTCTTGGTAGTCTTTTCATTGTTGGGGTACCCCAACAAAAAAATTCTTTTTCCAAGTTTCAACTCACCACTACCGCTCTTATTATCAACCCTGTTAGCACTGCTCCATTCTTTGATTTTGGTGATGCTTCTTATGAGTACTTCATAGATGTGAAATCAATTAAAATTAGTGGCAAAAATCTCAACTTTTAAGTCTTCTCTTTTATCCATTTGACAATAAGGGAAATGGTGGCACAAAAATTAGCACCTTGAATACTCACACTGTGTTGCATAGTTCTATATACAAAACCCTTGTTAGAGATTTTGTTAATAAGGCTATTGCTAAAAATATAAAGAAAGTGGCACCAGTGGCACCACATGGAGCATGTTTTGATTTTAGCACTATTGGTAGGACTAATACTGGATTGGATGTACCTAATATTGGTTTGGTGCTAGAAGGGGATGTGGAGTGGACAATTTATTGTGGAAATTCAATGATATTGGTGAATAAAAAGGTAGCATGTCTTGGATTTGTAGATGGTGGTAAAGAGCCAAGAACAGCACTCGTTATTGGTGTGCACCTATTGGAGGACAATCTATTGGAGTTTGATTTGGTTTCTTCTAAATTAGGATTCAGCTCTTCCCTCCGACTTCACAATGCAAGGTGTTCCAACTTCAAAAGCTAATTTCTTTCCTATTTCAATTGAGTGAGATTGTGAGTTTAAATGACTTTTCTTATTTCCCTTTCAACTGAGTGAGATCATGATTGTTCATATATTTTGTTTCTTTTCCTTTCTCTTTATGATTGTATCTTCAGGATTGTTGACTAAGAATCAATGAAGTACACGTTAGAATTTCTTCTAATATTTTATGGGCTGCAATCAATTGTTGATTTTGGTTTTAATAAAACTGGACTAATGTTGTGATCCATTTGATGATGCTTAGACCCTAATAAAAGTGATCGATTGATAATTGACTTTTGGGCACTTAATCTGATTTGTGTAGAAAAATAGTGTAGGCCCAAACACTAGGTCCATGATGAGTGGTGTCTAGGTTTGCACGGTTATAAATAGTGAGGCTAGGTCCCCTTTGCCATCACTCTGACAATTCTGCTCATTAGCGGTTTGCTCCATCGAAAACCCTAAGTATGGAGCATGTGAAAGGCAAAGGAAGACTTTGTCTCAAATCTCGATGAATCCGGTAATCATGGTTTCCAAGTAAGTGTGTTCTAATTTCATATAATATCTTGATTATTAAATTGTTTACGGTGCATGCATTTTCTTTCAAAACATCATATAATGAAGTTTTTGTATGATACTAGTTCAGAGAGAATTCCTTCTATTTTATGTGTATTTGGCTAATGAGAGACAATGTCAATAACTTAAAAATGAATGTACAGAGAACATACAAAAACCCAATACAACATATATATTTTTTTTTGCTGAATCAGAGCAAATGGAACTAACAAAAGGTTCCTGAAAGCCTGCAAAGCACTCTGGGAGTCCCCGGCCTCCACCCAAAGACGACGTCAATGGTGCTGAATGGCAAATTCCAAAGCCAACACAAAGCCAAATAACTCAACCTTAAAAACCGATTTTTGACCCAAGTTGCAAGAAAAACAACCCAAAAAAGATCCTCGACAATCACAAAAAATGCCACCACAAGCAGCCAAGCCATCAACAACTCAATACAACATATATCAATTGGTCAAGTACTATAACTAAATAATTGTTTTAATATTTGATCAATATTAAAAATAAAAAAAATCCAAATATTAATTAAGTATACTAATTCATATATGATACATGGAAAAGGAAGATAATATGGACTCTCTCAATCCAAATATGATATCTATTTTACCATACAACAAGGAAACAACAAGCAACAAATTTATGCAACACATAAAAATAATGAGAAAGAACAATAAAAAAGTTTCCCACGATTAAGTGCTAGATGTGAAATTGAAGTTTGCACAAGTAGTTTGTCTGAACAATAAGGATGAGCTGAATCCAAGTCTTGAATTATGCAAATCAAATTGCAAAAGATTGTCTTCTAACTGATGTCCACCTATAACAATGGAAGTTGTTACTTCTACACCTCCATCTACAAATGCAAGACAATAAACCCCATAACTCACTTGGACCATTGAATTTGCCCCAAACATCCTCCAAAAAACATCCTTATTTTGCAACACAAAGTCAATTGTTGGCGCTGCAGGTCCAACCCTTGTAACACCCAAATCCTGCAAGTTAAAACATAGCTTAAAAGGCTTTACTGGTTTAACTTTTGGCACATCTTCAAATTCCTTTGCAAATGCATCAACAAAAGCATTATATATAGATGTTTCCATGATTGTGTAAGGATTTAATGTGCTGATTTTTGTTCCACCCTCGCCCTCATCACCAATGGACAACAATGATGTGTTTAATGAAATCTGTTTTTCATTGATTCTAATAGCTTTCACTCCAATGAAATATTCAGCTGCAAGTCTTCCATGGAAAATTGGCCCGGCTGAGTTATCTGGATTTTCGATAAGTGGTGTAAAGATAAGAAATTTAGAAACATCAATCCCATGAAGGAAAACATAAGGGCCATCACCAAAGAACAAAACACCACTAGATGTCTTTGAAGAACTCAAACATATTGCAAACTTTGTTTGGAAGTTGAAAGCAGAAGCAAAAAGGGAAGGTAATGAAATATTACTCCTTCCAAAACCTGCCATGCCTTTGACTTCACTAGCAAGACCTTTCAAGAGATCTGTTCTACCACATGTGAATAGAAAGTTATTTATAGTAACTATTTTACCAAGATTTGATCCATCAGTTGAATGGATTACAACAACATCTAATGCAGCCTCACCAATTTGATTGGTGTGAGTAAGAATGTTATTTGGAAAAAGATTACATGTGTTAATGTTGCATCCTGGTTCAGATAGAAAGCAGTTTCTACAAGACTTCGATCCGGTTAACGAGCATTGTTTGGTGTTGCAATGAACAGGTTGGTAACTTGATGAGACATAACCATCTTCACAATTTATCCAAAGGAATTGACCACTTAGATCTAAAGTTAGTTTGATAGGAACAAGAGGTGTTCTTTGGTGAATCAGTGTAACATATTGGCTAGTGGCATAGTCTCGTGTGACTGGAAGAACAAGTGCATTGGGTTGAATATGTGTAGAGGCTATTGAGGGAGAGATGAAGGTGAAGAAAGTATAGAAGAGAAGGAAATTAGAAGAAATTTTTGGCATGTCTTTTTTCTTGAGATTGGGAGGATTGTTTCTGACTTATGTGTGAATTGAAAAATTCAGGTATAATAGTTCATAACACTTTTTTATTTAAGGAAAGTTCATAGTACTTTCTATAAATATATTTTATTGCATGATTTCATCAGTTTCAGTACGTTGACCTACAACGTGTGAGTTTTCATTTATAAATGTTTTGACCACTAAATCAAAGAGATCCACCAAATGTTATGGTACATTGTCCACACTAAAATCTTTCACAAGTCACTTCAAAACACAAACTTGTGCTAGAAGTTTGAGCTCAGAGAGCCTTATACTAGAAAAAACGTGCAAATCATATCAAGGAACAAAGCAAACTTCATACACATCAGGAGTGTGTTCAATTTTTTGGTATTTTTTACATATAAAAAGTAGTGATAGCTAACAGCTTCCTGGATTTGGAAAGCAATCAAGACAAGCAACCAACCAACCTAAAGACCCTTATGGGGCTTGGAATTAATGGCGAGAATTAAAAAAAAAGAAGCTATTTTCAGCTCATTTTTATACGCACTTCAACATAGCTTATAAAAAAACCTTATAACTAATACAAAAACGATTTAATTTTATCTTTTGTTATACATAAGTGCTTATAGTGAATTGAGTTTTAAGAAGAATTAATATAAGTAAAATCTGATAGAGTGAGAGACCTTTTTAAAATATTCATAAGGAAATAGACTTATTTGAAAGTGTTTTACAATGTCTGAAACTAATTTGATCATCATTTACTCGATTAAAATATACCATTTTACTCATATCTTTATTTTATTAGTTTTTTTTGGGTAGAATATCTTTATTTTATGAGTATTGTTTCCTCTCCCTCTCACATAATTAAGGGTAAACTAATAAATGTAATCTATTTTGTATTTTGTTTATGAAATAAAAATATAATACACTTAACTACTATATTTTTAAAGGGTGTAAACATTCATTTTTGCTTATAATTAAATCTAGAGAGTCCCCATAGACATGTAGTATTTTATATGCAGCGGTCAGAGTTCGAACTCTCAATTTTTCACTGATTCACCTTAAAAAGGTGGAATTCTAGCCACTAAATAATCGTAATACTATGAAATTAAATGGAATGAAAAAATCTTAAAAATTAAGGGGTATATTGGATTGGAATTTTGAAAACTTTTTAAAAACTTTTTTGATTATAAAAAAATATTATGGTATTTAACTAAGATTTATTTTTTTTGGTCAAGATTTAACTAAGATTTTTATGCACCCCCTAATGCTACTATGATGAGTGACCGGTATTTCATGATGCATTTGAGCCTCTCAGTATAGTCTCCCTTGGCCCAACTTCTTGTGCAAGATCCTTCTTGCCACTTAAACTCATATCGGCACAAAAAATCTGCTGATATACCCCTCAATAGCTTAAGATACATCAATGATAGGTTGACACCCTTAATTAGTGGCGGAGCCCTTCATGGGCTGGGGTGGGCCACGTCCCACCCGGAAAAATTTAAAAATTAACCACCATAAGTCTATTTTACGGTATTTTATACAATTTTGTGTCGGTTTTAGGTTTCAGATAATCCAAATTTCCACAAAGTGGTGTAATGACCCACCCGAAAAATTTAAATAATTCAATTATAGGTCTATTTTCCGAGACTTTGACAATTTTACAACGGTTATAGTTTTTCGCGCTTTCAAAAGTGACATAAGTGATGTTTGTGATGCTTATATTTGGCATATTAGCAGAGGTTTATATATCTTCGAATTTGCATGGGTTTCAAATCTCCCGTATATTGTCCTGTCAACTGAAAATTCTCTCTATTAACAGTTGTAATGTACAAAAAAAGTTTTATAATTTATAATAGTTGTTAAATATGCAATTATTTAAGCATTTCCCCTAACTTTTTAGTCAAAATCCGTAATTTCAACTTCATATTTAATACTTATTACAATTTTAATTTTTAATACTTATTACAATTTTAATTTGTGTTTATATATTATAATTAATTTTAATGACTCATCCGAGTTTTTTTTTTCTAGCTCCCCCACTGCCCCTAATGTGTACCTTTTTTGTATCACTCTAAAAAATTTAAAGCAAAACTGTCAACAATGAACTAACGTACGTAGAAGAGCGAAATCTAATGCTTTGAACCCGTAACTCTCGAGTTTGGACAAAATAATCAAAGCAAGTAGACACAATAAAGTATCATTAGGTTGTTTTCCACCAAAAAGGAAATAGTACAGGCCTGTTGGACTGTTGGTATCACACAAACGTAAAGGACAAATATGATTGTGTGGTGGTAAGGGGTAACTGGTAAGTGGAAGATAATTAGGTTCTTGAAATTTATGATTATTGGTCGATTCCTACTTGGTTGGATATCTTTTTTTCTTTTTTGTACAAAATAGGATAATCAGGTCTTACTTTTTTTTTCTCTATTCAAAAGATAATTTCATCCATAAAAAATAAAATTAATATGTTTTTTTAGTGTTTATTAGAACATCAACAAAAGTGAATTGACATTGATAACACGTAAAATGCACTACTATTTTAGCTAGACTTACACATATTTTGATTTTGATTTTATGAATTTTTGCAATATTATGCTGATATTGTGTGTTTATTTCAGGTATATGTCGATTAAAGGTCCTTACGCGTTAAAATTATGAAAAATGTTGAAAAAGTAAGAAAGCTCCAAACCGTCACTAGAAAATTAACAAATTGGAGGAGCAAGTCAACGCCTGCCTGACGGTCAGATCATCACTGAGGCTGAAGCCCGTCATGGCGTCACATTGAATAATTCTTCCCCACATTCAGAAGCAGTTCTTCTCAGTTCCTGCATTTTCTCCACCACTGGGGAGACGATCAAAAGCAGTTCAATACGAATTTTTGCCTATAAATAGACCTTCAAGTATCTGTTTAAAGAATCTGTTTCAAGGGTCCAAACTATTAAGAGAGAAATTAAGTGATTTAGAAACAGTTTATTTTTCACTTTTAAGTGCTTATTGTAGTTTAAGCTGTCACTTTAGCTTCTAGCTACCGTATAACTTTACGATTCCATAACCTTGTTTACTTGCTTGCAATTTTGAATTCCATTACAGCTCATATTTCAACTGCAATTTCATTTCCTCTAAAATTTACTGTTCATCGAATTCCATTCCATTGCTATTTTGAATTCAACTCCAATCCATCTCAATTTACTTTGCGTGGTGATTTTCCTGGGAGTATTATGCCTATTGCCGAGGCTGGTCTGTTTTAAGCAAAGTTGTCAAAATTGAGATTTTACTTCAGGTCAAAGGGAATAGCAAAATCGTAAATAGTAAAATCGCAATCAAAATCGAAAGATTTTACTCAAGGACTTTTGTAGAATCGATATAGAATTGCAAAATCGCAAGTCGTAAAATCGCAATCAGTATCGAGGATTCTACCAAAACAAAAATAATGTTAAATATATGTTATAAATTGCATATAGTCATAAATGACTCAAAGTTCAAAGTCCACAAAATACATATACATAAATTACTCAAAGCCTAGATGCCAAATTTTCTTATAGGCTAGTGGTCATAATAATGCTAAACAACCTAGACAAAATATTTAAAGTCAAATCCTAGATGCTTGACAAAATACTTGATCATAAGTAGTGAGTGGCTATTAAGTTTCAAGGCAAAGACTAGATGCCTAACAAAATACTTAAAGACATGATGGATGATGGATCGAAGGAAAGATGCAACCTAGTTAGGTTTAGTTCATTTTTAACTAGATGAATTGTGATGAAGAAGTGTGGTGTGAAGGGAAAGAATGAAAAAACTTGGCCTTTTTGGTATTTATAGAATCGGGCCATGGGTACAAATCGGGTCATTTGATAAAAAAATTGACTTGTATAGAAAAAATGGACAATATCCTTCAAAATCCTTTAAAATCCTGCGATTTTGAACGGATTTCACGATTTTATGTGATTTTGATAGGATTTTGCTTGTTTATAGGATTCTGTTGTTGGTTTGAGTCATTGAAGCTAAGTAAAGTCACAAAATCCTGAATTTTGGGACTTAAGTCGCGATTTTGACAGCAATAGTTTTAAGCATATTGGTATAGTTGTCATTGTGGAAGTGGAAATTGTACTCAATTAAAGATTCCAACAGTAAGCAGGTTTCATTTCTTTTTACTTACTTTTTAATATGAATTCATTAAAGTTCAAATTTTGATTATAATTTAATAATGTTTAAGTAGAATTTTTATTGAGTCTGGAATATGATGACAATCCTATGGTATTTTGATAAGTTGTATGACCAGAAATTTTAACCGGAATTATTTTTAAGTTTGAAGATTCTGATTTTTAACGATGAATTTTTGCTGTGAAAACTGGAATAACGTGATTCAAGAATTAATTTTAAAATTCAACAACATCATTTTTTTTTATTAATTTAGAAATTAGTGATTTTAAAAAACGCTATTTTAAAATTGTAGCCGGACATACGAAAGCGAGCGTCTATCTGTGAGTTTAATATACGTTTCTGGATATGCGAAAGCAAACGAAAACTTTAAATTAAGTTTCTACTAAAAATAACTTTTCATGCAAAAAATTGATTATCTTTTAAACTAAATTTTTGAAGTTGTAATCCGTACGCGCGAAGCGACCTCTTTAATTTAATTCTTTTTGCCAGCAATAATATTTTCTTGTTATAATAATAAAATATAACTTAACAAATATTCGTGGTCGACCTCTCAAAAAAAAAGTATTCATGGTTGACACAAATTATATTATGGTCTCTCTTCATTAAAAATAATTAAAAGCAAGTTAATTTCCTATTGTCGCAATCAAACTAATTAGCACCGCCTTAGATAAACAACGTGACAATAGATAACGGTACTTGACATTGATCTTTGGAAGATTCGACATCTTTTATACTAAAGCTGATATTTTCGTGCACTTGTGGACCTATCAATAGTATTAATAAGAGGTGTATTTGAAAAAAGAATAAATAATGCAGCTAGGAATTTGTATACGATCTTATATTTAGGGACAACTTTTTTGTAAACTACTCCTATGAAAAGGAACGGGGGAGTAATCTTTATTGAAACGATTGTCTTGATAACCTTGTTCTTGAAATGATCCTAATTACACCCTCCAATCACTAATATAAATAAAAATTAACATTTTAGATTTATTCGTTAAATGATGTATGTAACATATAATAAATACCATATACATTATTAATTGAATGTATGAAAAATATAAATTTTTACCAGGAGGGTGTACCTCCTACACGTCTATTCTTCATTACACGGTGATTACAAATTTGTATTTGTTACTTGTTAGGAAGTCAATTTGATGACTCTTTAGAATATCCATATCAATATATCATCGTAATAAATAAATAGGTTTTTCTATCATGTGCAAATTTGCACATGTTAAAAAGTTTAAAATAGAAAGTTTGCATTGAAACTTATACATTTAATATTAAATATAAAACTTTTGAATAAATAATTTTTGTTTTCCAAGAAAAAGTTACTAGTATTAGTTGTTTTAACATATGCAATGTTGCACATGACAAACCCTAAATGAATAAATAGATAAAATCCTTATCATTTACACGGAGATTACATTTGTTTATTGATCATTTGATTCACCAATGAAGTTTATTACGTCTATTTATGGTTTATTTATTGTGATTATATGGTAAATATATCTATTAATTATATTTGCTATTTTTTTTTCAAGTAGCCTAGTGGCTGAAGCTCACATATTTTAAATATAGAAAAGTGGGGTTCGAACCCTGACCCCTGCATAAATTACGCATTAAAGTTAAAAGTCATATGAACTACAAGATAAAAAACATGTCGTATGATTTGGTTGACTTTTAAAATAAAAACAAATCGAACAAATGTGGTTTGATTTGGTTATATTGTTGCGGTTTTTTGTGAGATGATAAAGTTTTTTGTTTTCATAATTAAAATTAAGTTAAAAACAATATTATTTGCAACAATGTTTTTTAAACTTAATCAAATATTACAATTTCATTTACGTCCAACAATGTTACCATAAACATTGACCAAACTAGAAACATGAACCAAAAAGCAACTTTATTCGGTAAGGAATGCAAAAGACTATCATTCTATAAACGTTCTCATTGAGTTTATGTCATTCGAAGATATATCAAACATAAATATGTATCCTAAAGTGCAAGTAGTATTAAATTAAAGCACCTAAATTCATTTTTGAAATAAAAAAAAAAAACAAAGAAGAAACTATACAAAAGAGAAAAAACATGTCATTCCGAAAAAAAATTAATTGTGTTTCTCTTATGTGACGATTTAATTATGTTGGTAAAATAAAAACCGCAAATCAAACCTAACCATGTGGTTGAATCGAAAAATAGTCCAATATATCCAAACAAAATGTGATTTTTGCAATTTTCGAATTAGGTTGGTCCGGTATTAAACGCATCTAATCTAATTGACATTAACTCAATATGAATAAGTTATGAATGCCATGTTAGTTCATTTCAGAATAAATAAAACCCTAATGGATAATCACACTATAGTGACTCACTATATATTGTCTCTCACTCTCTTGCCCCTTTTTTAAAAGAGTGTATATCATAAAGTGTTCAAGTTGAAAAAGAATCATAAGCAAATATTTGTTCTTCATCTATCTCTTTCTTTGTGTTTTAGGAGTACTACCCACATTGCTGAAGCTAGCAATAAATTTACACGAGGGTCAAATATATTGAAAAGAAAAACTTTTTAAAAATTAATATATTAAATATGCTTATAAGCAAAACAAAAAACACCAGTTTTACTTATATAAATGTAAATACCAAAAAATTAAAAAAATGACAATAACTATTTAAAAAATATTAAGTTCAACGATGCTTTAAAGAGTCAAATTTATCTATGATAAATTTTGTATTAAACACATAAGTAATGTCTTTCCAACACAAACTATTAAGTCATTTGCAAGAAACTTGTTCCTAACAATTTTTTTTTCTCTAAAAAAAACAATTTTTTTTCTCCCTCAACTTGTTGAAGAGTCTCGAAATGTCAGAATAAGACCAAATAAATTTATCAATTATGTAATATTCTTTTAACTTTTATTTTTAACAAAATTCTTTTAACTTTTATGTAGAGCATCTAAATATATATTACTCTCGTTACAACATATAAAACATACATACTTCCCCTAAAAAAACATACTAGCATCCTCCTAAAAACATATTTCCCCTAAAACAAAATTTAAAAACATCGGATATCTATAATTCGGGGTGTTTAAATCCAAATCGGTCCAAAATAAAACCACAAATCGATCAAAAAACCGAAAATCGTAAGAAAAATCGAATACTTTTGGATGAATTTGAATTTTGTTTTATAAAAACTACTAGGATCAGATGAGATTTTAGATATCTTTTTCAAAACCAAACAAAACAAAACCGAACTGGAAAAGTAATTTTTTTTTATTAGTATTATATATTGCATTAATATATTTCTTGTTGTATTTTTATTTTATATATTGCATTAATTTAATCTATATTATCATTAATTCATATGTTTCAAATATAAACGATCATTTTCATTCTATAATGTTAATTTTTTTAATATATTTGTTATATTTTACATCGAACCTATTATTTTACTGTGTGTATAATGCTAATATTAGTACAAAAAATTACATATTGCAATTTGGATGTCAAAAAATCAATCCAAATTAAACCGCATATATTTGGATCAAATTTTTGTAGAATAATCATTCAAATCGAACCAAACTGCATGATTTTTATTTTGGATTGGATAATTTTTTACTTCGAAACCAATCCAAACCACACCGCGAACACCCCTACTCATAGCTACCTCATGTACTTATTGTCATCCTCCTCCAAACCACACCACGAACACCCCTACTCATAGCTACCTCATGTACTTATTGTCACCCTCCTCCAACTACCGAAAGGCTACCATCAATAATTCATCCATCTAAATTCTTCAAAAAAAAATTCATTCATCTAAACATGTTTTTTCTTCAAGTAATCTAATGGTTGAAGCTCACACATTTTAAATGTGGAAAAATGAAGTGTCCGAGATTCAAACCTCATCACATGCATATAATATACAATATCTTTACAAACTGAGCTAACCTCACGAATACATCTAAACATTTCTAATATCTTTCATAAATCAACATATGGTCCATCTTAAATTTATCAAAATTTTATGTTTGTTTTCCATGTTTATTTGACTATTCCATCGTATAATGTTTTTTCAAGGAAAATGTGGGTAAGAGAAATGTAGCATGTTTATTTGACTATTCCATCGTATAATGTTTTTTCAAGGAAAATGTGGGTAAGAGAAATGTAGGTAACCTTAGTAAGAAGGTATACACGTTGCAACTCAACTCCAATTGGAGAGAGAAAAAACCAAAGAAAAGCAAAAGATAAGATAAGCACGTTTGCATCACAGAGTGTGATCGAGTCAGCAAACCAAACCTACACACTAAACAACAAACAAAAAACAACTTATAATTATTCACATTTCCTCAAACCCTTATCCATTCCCAACTCATAATAGCTTATTTCAACTAAACCGCGGCGAACCACAGCCGACACCTTCCTTCTTCAACTTCCATTCTCATTTTCCAACCAACAAAACCAACAAATTTTCCACTCTCTTTCCTTCTTCTTCAATGGCTTCTTTTCCTTCCTCTATTTTCCTTCCTCTCTTTTTCTTTCTTCTCACCATAGTTTCTTCCTCTTCAAATTCCATTTTTCTTCCAATCACAAAAGACAAGACAACACAACAATACATAACAACTCTTTCTTTTGGCACCCCTTTTGTTCCTACAAAACTTGTTGTTGATCTTAGTGGTTCACACTTTTGGGTTGATTGTTCTTCAACAAAAACCTCATCATCTTTGACTACAATCCCACACCGTTCTCTTCAATGTCTCACTGCAAAAAGTCACACACAAACATGGCTTTCAAGCCTTGAAAATGGAAATCCTATGGATCAAGATAGCCCATGTGAAATTGTTGCTAAAAACACCATCACAGGGAAAGTAGAAACTAAGGGAAAGCTAGTTGAAGATGTTTTAGAAGTGAAAGATTCAATTTTTGAACCAGCCCATGAATTTTTCTTCACTTGTTCAAATACCCTTTTGTTGAATGGGTTATCTAATGATGCTAAAGGCATTGTTGGGTTTGGTAGATCTAGAACTTCTTTTCCATCACAGTTTTTCAATTCAATGGATTCACAAAGAAAAATCACTTTTTGTTTATCTTCTTCATCTGGGTTTGTTTCACTTGGAAGAAGAAACAAGGTTTCTGAATCTGAAATTTTCAGATCTTTAACATTCACACCACTTGTCACCAACCAAAACATGGAGTATTTCATCAACGTTAATTCCATCAAAATTGGTGGCAAAAAAGTTTCTTTTAACACCCCATCTTTGTCTCAACAAGGTAACAGTGGAACTTTATTGAGTTCTATTGTGCCTTACACAACCATGCAAAGTTCAATCTATTCAAACTTCAAAAGTGCTTTTTTGAAAGCTGCTTTATCTATGAACATCTCTAGAGTAGATTCTGTGGCACCCTTTGAGATTTGTTTTGGTTCTAAAGGAATTGGTGAGTCAAAAACTGGGCCTAATGTGCCAGTTATTGATCTTGTTCTGCAAAGTGAGATGGTGAAATGGAGAATTCATGGAAGAAATTCAATGGTTAGAGTAAGTGATGATGTTATGTGTTTGGGAATTTTGGACGGTGGTGATGAACAAAAGAATCCTATTGTGATTGGAGGGTATCAATTGGAAGATGTTTTGGTTCAATTTGATTTTGATAGTTCTATGGTTGGATTTAGTTCTTCACTTTTGATTAGGGATACTAGTTGTTCTAATTTTAGACTTGGTTCCATGGATGTACAATCTAGTTGATGATAATCACTATGGTAATTACTATGGTTGTAACTTATAATAGAGGAGGCATAAGACATAGGTTTTTGTTAGGTTATGGTGAATTGTGAGAAATTTTTATCAGTTTTGTAATCACCTTTATTTTGTTTTGGTCATTTGGTATGTGTATATGGTGACGAATAACATTTTTGGTTAGTGCTTTTTGATATTGGAATGGACTTCTATCTATTGTATGAAATGAAAAGAGGCTTGATCATTTATCAAAAAGAAAAAAGAAACTTGATCAGTTGAGTTTTCTTGTTTTTCTTAGTAAAACTGAGTTATTCTTTCGTTATCTAAAAATAAAATATACTAAAATTGAGTTACCTTATTTTCTATGGTTCGATTGATGTTGATAACATTTTATATATTTTTAGGTCAAAATAATAATAATAACATCAATCACCAAAATAATAATACCAATAATAATATTGATTCAATTATATTATGGATTGAATTGATAAGAAATGTGGTAACCAAAAAAATTGATAAGAAATGTTTCTCATTCTTTACCCCCAAGGTCCCAACAACGTAATAATATTGGTTATGTGAAAAGCATATTTTATTTATCAATGTGTGAAAAGCATATACCACAGAATATCTTTGTTTGTATTCCTTCGTGTCCTGTCCGTTCGCACAAATGTAGACAGAAAATATTGCACATGAACAGTTTTCTACAAAATATGACTCATAAAGATAAAACCTTCTTTTTTTTTTTGAAGGAAAAGATAAAACATTCTTATTTTATCCGAGAGTCAATTAATTAATCAGGTCCACAAAATACTGCTATATTCTGGGTGGGGTGGGACATAATTGTCTTATGTTTAGACCATTTACAATGGTTTACACTCTCAACACCCACTTATTCTCTTCCCAACATTGCACATCATTTTCTTTCTCTTATTCATTCAACTTTTATACTCTCCAATGGTTCTTTCAAAAAAAAAAAATACTCTCCAATGTTTTTTCATTCAATACTCTACCCCACCACTTTTTATTTTATATTCTTATTTAATTTTATATTTTTGTTTTTTGATTACATAGAATTACAATTATCAATTATAATTAAATTAAAATAATAAACACTTAACAATTTATTTTTTAGTTTTTTTGGAAAAGAAGATTAAAACTTCAAAAGAAATGCTAATAGAAAGATAATAATAATGTTAAGATAGTGAAAAACTTGGTTTTTTTTTCTGTGTCCAAATCAAATGAACCAAGTCTTTATTTATAGACAAAAAAAATCATGAATTTTGGTAAAAAAAAATTAAAGAAAAAATTAATTTGCAATGAAATAGTTGAGGTCAAATTATTAAAATGAGTAAAATTCAGACAGCTAATCAGATCATGCCACGTGTTAATCCCTATCCATCCAACACTCTCTCTCCTGTCGGCGCGTGCATGTCACTCGCGCTGCAGGCCAATGAAAAAGCGCCACATGGCGGCTACGGACCCCATTTTTCAGAATTCAACACAGTTGAATACATTCAACTCCCCACTTCTCTACATCATTTTTCCTCCAACTTCAACACTCCATTGTAACATCACCGAGTGTTGAACCTTGCTTTCAACACCACCATTCATCACCATTGCACTTAGTCTAAGGTTCCTGTCCTAAGTCCTTTATTATTCAAATTCAAAGGAGTTTAACTAAATACGATTTGCCTTACAAAATGTTTAACTAAATTAAAAGAAAATGTTTTTTAACAAACATGTTTTCATATGATTTGTATTAGACACTTTAGATTTCATAGCATAAGAGGTTGTTAACCTTCTATGTTCAAAGGATCATGCGTAGCAATGTTATATGTTCATGAATGTTGTGCTTACAAGAATTGATTCTGACATCCAAAAAGGCTTAGCGGCATAATTTGTTGTCAACTTGCTTTCCATTTTTGGTTAATGAAAAAGCGACGGTTGTTGGCGTGTGGTCAAAGTTAGAGAATATTTTTATAACGAAAACTCTAACAAATTGAATTTACTTGAAATTCAAATTGTATACATGCAAAATGGAGGAAGCCACCTCTATCCGGGAATATGTCAATAAGTTTAATAGGATAATATCAGACTTAAAGGATATAAATGTGAAGATCGATGAGAAGACCAAACACTCAATAACCATTTTGCATTTATACAATTTAGATCTCAAATAGATGTTAGAGTTTTCATCATGAAATTATTCTCTAACATCGAGCCCATGCCAACAACTGTCGCTTCTTCATTAACCAAGAATGCAATTATAGCTGCCCGTGGTTCAAGATCTATATGTGTTCTAATAATTTTCTATGTCACACTATATGTTACAATTTCTATATTACGATATTCCTTTTATAATACACTGTATGCTAATTTAATGAATCGTAAATATTACCCCTAACCAAAAAACAATGACTCACATTGATTCAGAAAGCTACGCCGTTCATTCTTGCATTTTCACCTCATTGAATACCCTTATTCCCCTCCTTATATTTCTCTTCTCCACACAAGGAGGAATTATTGCGTTTGAATTTCACACAACTATACATATATTAGAGGTGCTCATATGATATTTAGGTTTGCTTTTCATTATTTTAATTAATTAAAATATATTTAATCGATATAGCAGAAAGATAAATTTGAATTGGATTTTTCAATGTCTGTGCATATAAATTAATCTCCACTTGTATTTATGTAACATACAAATTTAATCAAATTAAAATTATATTTCAACATTCAAAAAATAAATAAATTATATTGCAACATCGTTTGGTGTTATTCAAGAATTAACGTTTCCGTGAGCTTACATCAGTTGGTAGGGATATTACATAATATATACAATGATCGTGGTTCGAACACTAAACTCCACTGTCATACCCCAATTTTTGACCTAACATGTCACTGACACGTGTCGTTGGACTCTACGTTCGTACGTCGTCTGACCCTGATCGACCTCCGCATTTCAGTAAAAATTTCGGCAGAGAGGTATTTTAA
>Ga0315914_1003366_pt1 | contig 24324 bp, 11 predicted proteins | sample MpolenodulesMG_FD_203920 | JGI IMG/M metagenome (GOLD analysis project Ga0315914, IMG submission 203920) | Medicago polymorpha root nodule microbial communities from Los Angeles, California, United States - elongated nodules | ecosystem: Host-associated > Plants > Roots > Nodule | place: USA... | reverse complement strand
AATTAATAAGGAAGATTAATCAATACAATCAATACAATAAATAGTGAAGTTAAAACTAAATAGTCACAACTTTTCAATATCTCAACAAGGGAATTTAATAATGGAACATTTTGTAGTAATGGTTTTAAACGTTAAAACTAGACTTATCACTGAACCAGTAAATTGACTTATTCTAGATTTAGTGGTTCAACCAACCATGACTGGATTGTGATTGGATCGGAATCTATGTTTAGTATATGACTGGATTGGCCGTTTTAAAAGAATATCAATATTAATATTTTTTACTAATTCAATACAATTTTCATTTTTCTCTTGAAGCTATCTTCTCTTTCTTCCACCACCACCGCTGTTTTAATCTTCTCTGCATACTCATTCTCCGATCACCAAAGATGTTTCGATCATGATTCCTTATTTTACTATTAGTGATGTTTTCTATCAAGTCACAAAGAAGCTTAATGAACATAACTTCCTCTTGTGGGGCTAAGTGTTCAAGTCTATAATCATGGTTCGGACTTCACCGTTCTCTTGCTGCACCACAATCCCTCTACAACTCTAATAGAAAATGGTATCTATATTAGTTTATTGCACTGAAACACTGGAATTTGTATCAGAAACAGAGAAACAGCAATGTTACAAGATAACACACCAGAATTGAGAAATAACACAAACTAAAGAAAGAGTTAGTTTTATGTTACAAGGCAACTCTTATCCAAGAGTTTGAGAGTCTTGGTGTCTCCCTTCCAAAAATTCAAGAGCTTGGTGTCTCCCAATCAATATACAGTCCCAAAATAAAATGGCCACTGACTTTTCCTTCCATTTCCGTCTTTATTCAAAAACTGTCTAGTACAATAACTGCAGCCTAGTAATCTAATAACATTGGATGCTTCTTTCTTTGTTTCAATCCACTTTTCCATTCAATTGTCCAATATTGTCAAGATCGAGATCTTGCCTAGGTTAGGGAAGGGTGTAGCAAGATCATAAAACAAAGGATCGTAACGAGGATTGTAAGATCCTACCAAAATAATTACCTAGGATCGGGAGGGGGTTGCAAGATTGTAAAACATAGGATCGTAACAAGGATTGTATCCTACTAAAATGAAAAATTTTACTAAAACTGATAGAGAACAGAGGAGAATAAAGAAAAACTAACAGAGAAAAATAGCAACGGATCAAATATGGGAATGTATTTTTTAAATCAAGGTAATAGATTACAAAAGAAAGAGGAATTCTATCCTGACTAGAGCACAACTCTTTCGGAGTACTCAGACTCTGCCTGTAACTAACTATAATAGTCTCCAAGTTATCTCTCTCTTGCCTATTCTCTTATAAAAAATTGTTACTGAAAATCCCCTTGCTCATGCATTCATCACTCATCACTCATCCTTTCCTGCCACCTCTGCAGCAGCATTTTCCCCACTCCCTCCTTTTCCACTCTTGACTGTCCTAGTGTAGACCCTCCACACTGCCGGCCGGACAGGGAATTGGTCCACTAGGAGCCAAATCAGCATCTGGGGCTATCATTTCCACCTCCTGGAACAGCTAACTTGTCCTCAAATCGGAAAGCAGGGTGTTGACCTTGAATATTGCATGCCTCCTCCCAAGTAGCCTCCTCAACTACTTTCCCCTTCGACTGAATCAACATTTGGCTTACTTCATCTTCTCCCTTTTTAACAGTGCGAGTAGCCAACACTGTCTTAGTTTCCTGGGACTTGGTGTTGTCACCCTCCAAGTCTTGTAGTAACTCCTGCTCCACTCAGTAGTTCTTTACTTCGAGAAGACGGACATCAAACACTGAATGAACACGGCATGTTTCAGGAAACAGAAGCCTGTAGGCCACCATTCCCAACTTCTCCAAGATTTGCAAAGGGCCACAGAGGAGCCAGCTTCGGGTTGATCGGGCTCCTACAGTGTGCTGTCTATGAGCTTGCACCTTCATTCTCCCCTGTGCCCGTTGCAAATGATGTTTCAGTTGGTGCAGAGCCTCATATCTGTCGTGTAGCTCTCTTTTCACCACTTCCACCCTTGTTTCTCCCATTTAAAAATGCGTAACTACCATAGGAGACCCCCATAGATTGCTTCAAAATCGGAGGTACCAGTCGATGCATGGAATGCTGTATTATACCAATACTTGGCTTGTGTTAACCACAACACCAAGTCTTTGGCTGGGCAACAATGAAAACCTGAAGAAGGTTTCTAGCATCTATTACTGACCTTAGTCTGCCAAAAAGTAGGCTGTGCTCATCTTCAATTAAGTGCCTTGCGAAATTGGAAATGTTTTGCCAAAAAGTCCTAACCAAAATTGGATCTCTGCCAATACCTTAGCTGTATCAGGAGCATATAGGGGTTGGAGCAACCCGGCCTGGAGCTGTTTCTAAATACTTCTGGTGTTGGCAAATATCTTATTCCCTCACAAACTGCTGGAGAGAATTTTTCATGCCAAACTAGAATAAATTTGCTGCAATCCTCATATAAGTTCTTTAGAAACCAGAATGTCCCCCTTGAGGGGTGGAATGGAACTCTTTGAGCCAAATAGAAATCCAAGAATAGTTAGCAGAGCACCATATGACCCTCATATAGCAGCATCTCTGTTCTGCTAAAAGTCATCAATAATCTCATGCAAAACTTTATCCATGTAGACCTCCTCTACCACTTCTTTTCCCTCCAACCAATGGGGATAATTAGCCATAGTTCGCATCTTGATAAATGTTTGATCGAGTATCTGCTCCTCTGTTTTCCAGCCCTGGTTTATACCAAAGTAGCTTTGCTGCCCAGTTCTGCTGATCCACTGTGGTAATCTTCTGCAGCAAAAATTGTTTTGACAGTAAATTGTTTTCGCCAAATTTTTTTCTTCTAATGTCTTGGTGTAAAGCAACGGGTCTGCCATTTTGAGTGAGAATATCCACCAACCCTTGCCCTGATACATCATCACATTTGATAACAAATTCCTGACTGAAATCAGGCTGCCTTAATCCCGGTGCCATAGTCATTTTCTTTTTTATCACATCAAAAGCTTTTTGAGCTCAAGCCCCACATTTAAAGGCTTCTATTTTTGCAAGCTCCATCAGAGGTTTGGCAAATTTTCAATAGTCTTTGATGAGTTTTCGATAATACACGGTTAATCCCACACCCCTTTGATGTTCCTAGGCTGCGTGCGGCCAATGTCACACTTACCTTATTGGGGTCCATTGCAACCCCTTTGATGTATAATGTGCCCGAGGTATTCCAAAGAAGTTGGAGCAAAATCGCACATGTTCTTATTGGATACAAGTTGCTATCACATCCTACTATCACATATTTTCTTAATTAATAACTGCTAGAATTTTTATTCATAACTGATTAAACAGTTTTGTCACTAATTATTTCCTAACTACTGCCATCAAGTAATTCTACTACTTATTATTTCCTAATCGGAACTGCCATCCATACTCTTTCCAATGCAGCCTAGTATACACGTTCTAAATGGGTGGCTTGTTGGTTTATATTTATAGACCAATGGATCTGCCTCTTAGAATAAGAGTGCATAATTGGGAGATTGTTGGATTCGGAGTCAGAGAGACTGGGGTGTCTTTTGACATGTTTATAGGCTAAGGGACTAGTTACAACTTGACACTCACCAAACACAGTTGGGACACCATTGGACACCTTTAACTCCCCAACTATAACTTGACACATAAGTAAACACGGCTCTTGTAAAAAAAAACCTTCCGTTGTGTTTTTAAATAACTTGGATAAATGTTGGCATAAAATATAGAGAAGAAATATTGAAAAAATATTAAGAAAGATCTCACATAGACTCCAGTATGTTTTCCGTTGACCTGTTCATCCTATGTCTCCCACACATGTATATATGTTGGAGGCTTATCAAGTGGGTACGTAAGAGGAGATAATCTTGATTCTATAATTGTACTTGGATGGTCCTGTTATATGCTTCACAAACGTCAGTTCCCGGTGTCCTATATTTAGACACTGCTCATGTTTGTGTCATTTCTATGGTCCGTGTTTATGTTAGTATTTAACCGGTTCCAACCACAAAAATGAGGAAAAATAGAAACACATTACAGTAACAGCAAACAAAAAGACCTCTTCGGCAGCAACGGGGGCAGCTAATTGTGGTTCTGGGTTGCACTGATGAATAGAAAACACATTGATAATCCTAAAAACAAAGACACAACCCAAAAGCACTTGCAACGAAGGCAACACAAATAGCGAGTTTTTTTTTTCTTCTGACCCTAACACCAAACAAAATTACATATATGACCTGGTTGAATTCTTATTTACCCAAATGCCCTAATTTCATCAAGTTTTGTTTTTGTTTTGTCCTCTAGTGCACTGTCACTGCCACGCCCTATTTTCAATGGAGACAGTTCTTCTAAAGGAGAAAAGAAAAACGCTAATGAATGGACCATTAATTGGGGTGCTGGACTGCTAGCATATTTAGACATTGGAAACTTGTGAATTTTACAACTTAGAGACTTACTGCTGTCTTGCTGTTTCTGATGTTCTTTATATTCACATTCATAGTTCTAGAAGTAATTGAGTGTAAACTATTTCTCAAGTTACATGTCCTACAGTGTGAAATGCACATGCTTATGTTTTAGGTGACTATCTACATATCAGATTAATCCACCAAAAATTTTATCTACATTTTATATTCATGTAAATTTGTCTTTACTCAAGGGACTCTGGTTTTGCTAAATATTGAGATTTGTTGATGGGTACAAGGTAATAATATTAATGCTGAACTCACATTTCAAAGAAGATTAATTAAGTTTGATAAATACAAACATGATCTGCAGCAACAACAAATATTTTAGAAGGTCGTTTTTCACCTCTTCTGAAGACTTTATCTAATATTAATGCTGAGATAGAACTCAACCCACAAGTGCTACTGGTGCTATATGCATTTTAGAGTATGCAGTTATTCTCTGAATATCAATTTGACCCTATATACGAATAAACTTTGTTAAGACTGTGGGTTTAAATTTTAATTAACATGTTATGCTTCTGAATCAGGTTTATGTGGAAGCTTATACTTGTCCTTGCATTAGAAGCCACCCCTCTGATCCAGTTTTTGTTGCGCAGTCAAACGGGAATTATGTTGCAATCTTTAGTACCACCCCACCATACAGACTCAACAAATATAAGAGATATGAGAACCATGGGGTTTCTGGGTTCCCGATTAAGTGCAATTTCAGCTTAGATGGGAAGAAGCTTGCATCTGGCTCTTCAGATGGATCTATTTACCTTTATGATTATCAGTCATCCAAAGTTTTGAAGAAAATAAAGGCCTTTAACCAAGCTTGCATGGACATTGCCTTCCACCCAGTTATGCCTAATGTTATTGCTTCATGCTCATGGGATGGAAGTATTTTGGTATTTGAGTAGAGTTTCTAATTATCATCTCAACTCTATGGCAGTTTATAATTTCTGTTCTAATTGTTTCTTAAAGGTGTGCTTTAGTCTGTTTTACTGAAAGATTTAATGTTGATTCCACTGACAGTTGTATAATTGTAGTGAATATTAGTGTTCTTAGATTTGAAAACAGTTTAAAGTATATTTATCAACAGTGAGATATCTTAGTAACTTTAATGATGTGACACCTTTTTTCAAATAATGTAGAAAGTTACTAACGATGGATGAAAATTAAAGTGCTTCTTAATGTTTCTAATAATGCACTTAATTTTTTCCTCAGTGAAGAGCTGTTTCTGACAATGTACTCATTGGTATTACAATATGTAAAGATGGACAGAGATGTTGTTTGCCATTAGCATCTAAATTGGCTGATAATGAACCTGCTTCCTCACCCACTATGGAATATAAAGAAAACATTAATATGGTGTTCTTGACTATAGCCATTTCCCATATGTTATACCTTTCCAAAAGATTTTATGGTCAAGGATCTGTCTTATATATAATAAAATGTAGCTCTGTAGAAACAAATATCATCTTGCAAGTTGCAAAATCATACCTAATATATTGACGGTCACAAGGCCAAATCTCAATTCACACACAACAGAGTGGATTATCCTTTTCAGCCTACAAACTGTAAATCCTTACATTTATATGGCATGAGGCATCGGTTAAGTCATCATAGACAATGTCAACGTAGGTTGGTCTAGTTGGTAAAGATTTATGTCGGATGCAATAAGAACCTAAGATCAACCTTGTTGTTGATTTGAGAACTTAGTTGGTGGATAATATGTAAATATCTCTGTTACCGCTTTCTAAACTTTGAGGTTTTATCGATAGTGCTGATATCTAGAACCTAACTCGTTTAAATTTTCCAAATAAAAGAAAAAAGTCATCACAGACAATGTCTAGGTACTTGTAACCAATACCAACCATCATGGAAGGAACATTAAATTAAATATGAGTTCATTGAAGAGGAAATTGTGGGGGCAAACTCAGCTGTTCTTATGTTCATCCACTTCTTTCAATAAGGTAGAGAATAGAAGGGGGCCAAACAAACAAACTGTTAAACAAGACATAATTATGTAATTCCCTTTCCACTCTTCATGGGGGGTCAATTGTAGGGGGACATGACACACCTTCCTTCTCTCTTTTTAGATGCATTTGTTAATGGGACCATTCCCCTTAATTTTTTTCATACAACCTCACAAATTAGAGAGAATTTAAGTCAAATTTCAATTCTGCAAAAACATTGTTGTATCTGCACATCACACAGCACTATCTAGAGAAAACCAATGATGGTCCACAAGTCACTGCTAGCCTTCTCAAAATACTGTTTATATTGGAAAGTTTTGTAATTTCTAATCCTATTTAAAGCAAGGAACACCCTTATGAAACCTACTAACCTATGAACATACTTTTAATTTCAACACCTATATGAATATGTTCCCCACCTTGCATGGTCTTAACATCTCCCTTTCTCTCTCTCTCTATTATCCTTATATTTATTTATCTGTTTGCCCCATTAGTCTTTTCCCAAAAAACAAACTTAAAAGGCAAAAAGGGAAGAAGAAAGATAGAAATAAAAGAGTGATGAAATCAAATCAAAGCATGCCCCTATTCAACAGTCCATATGGCTGCAATCATCATCTAAAAGAGAAATACTTTTGTAGTGTACTTGAGGTCAAGAGTGCATTCGCAATTCAAGGTCCCGCAAGATAGCCTATGAGGTGACAAGAAACGATGCGATGAAAGTTTTTCTAAGCTAATTAAGCCAGTTGAACTCTAGGATTTGACATGAACTTCATGGTCTTCTAAATCACTATTATATTACTACTATCATGGTTCTAAATTGCAGTCCACAACTTACCGTCGCAACATATGCAGTTGTCTATATTTTATCGCAATACAAATGTTTACATGTAAGTTATAGTTTTCAAATTCATGTTTATATTCTAGAAAACTAACACATTCTAAAGAGTTTGGAATCTATGATTCTCACATATAATAAAGACATTAAAGGACATGCTTTCATCGACGACGATATAATAGAGTCTTTCCTATTTATTTTATCCAACGACCCGCTCTTAATGGCAATATAGTAGAGAAACTTTATGGAAGAGACTAACTCATTTGACATTCATAAGTAACTTTCACCAAATTACAAATATTTGTAGAAACTTATTTACATCTCTTCATGAATATTTACATTCTTTCACATGACTCGTCATAATTTAATTATATTTATTTAATTATTCTTAAATTGCATCGCAATCATAACCGCAACCGCAATTTAAAACCATTTCGACTACTACATTTGCATTTAGTTGGGGTGCAAAAAATAACTTATTACTATACAAAAAGTTTGTGCTTTGCACTAAACATCATTGCTTTGGAATCACAAAACCACCTACTAATTAAGGTATTGTCACTAAATACACTTAGCTAATCTCATTGTCTCTTTCTTTTTGATTTATCTTGTCAATGACATGTGTACTTTCATCTTTTAGATTAATGTTTATCCTCTGCTACATACTAGACCATAATCAAAATGTTTGTGCCTTGCTCACTAGCCATCCTTTGCCTTCAAAAGTAGCCGACAAACTCATTTTATTGGTTTTGCCATGTGATTTGTGGCCTCAACCAAGTCAGAGTCACCCATATGTTTGGTTCTTCTTTTTTGGTACCTCCAAATGACCAAAGAATTTATAATAACATATATATTAACAAACAATCATAATTTTTCTCAAATGCCCCCCTTCTCTAAATTTCCCTAATTAGCAAACATGCCTAATAAGGCCACTGCTCATTAATCAACTTCTTACTTGCATGTTATGTTTATTATATATGTATATTATTATTTTTGTTATTATTATTGTTATTGTCACTATGCCATGGACTATTATTATGCTTCAAAACCTGACACTAATGATTATAATCTAAGGTACATGTTAATGAAAATCTTTGAGGGATTATGTTTGATAGATTTCATTGGTTGACACCAAATTCTAGAAAAGATGAGTCCAGCTAGGAGATAAAGTTGATGAATTAGATTCTTCCTGCTAAATCTTTTCTCATAAATAATTGTTTTTTAGTAGTATTTTATTTCACCTTTAACAGTGCTTGGTCTCACTCTCACTGATCATGTTTGAATACTAGTGATTTTTGATGCAACTTGCATGAATTTCACTTACTTCTTAACTCTTGAATGCTTTTAGTTGGCTATGTTACCTACTCTCTTTTTTAATTCATTTATTTTAGTCAAAGGAATATTAATTATTTTTAAATTTTAAATAGATGAATGCACTTTGTGTAGATATTTAGGATGTAATAACTTCTGTTGACTTCTTCATATTTACATTTTTCCCCATAGCAAGATATCATGTATTATGTTTGTAAAACCTTCGTTGGCCAGCTAACCTTATTGTTTATGTATCACTATGGACTAATTACAATCACTTTTTTTTTTTTTTTCAAATTATTTTCAGGGTTGATGAGTCATTATCATGTTTGATGTTGTCTCTGTGTGATTGCTTCATAAGCAAGATACCGTATACTATTTTTGTAAAACGTTCTTTGGCTAACCTTATGTTTTATGCATTCTTATAGACTAATGACAATCACCTTTTTTTTTTAATTATTATCGGTGTTGACGAGTCATTATCGTATCTGATGTTGTCTTTGTATGATTGCTTCATAAGCAAGGTACCGTATACTATTTTTGTAAAACCTTCTTTGACTAACCTTATTGTTTATGTATCCTTATAGAGTATAGACTAATTACAATCACTTTTATTTTTTTTTTCCTTCAAATTATTATCAGTGTTGACAAGTCATTATCGTGTCTGATGTTGTCTCTGAGTAATTGCTTCATAGATTACTAGTCCCCTTTGTTTTTCCTCTCTTTTTATTTTTTCCTTAATATGCATGAATTGGATTAGGCACTGTGATCATAACTTATATCACTATGAGGGATTACTGATTAAAGAAGGAAAAAAAGGAAATGAAGGAATCTATTCTCTTTGAATTTGTGTCATTTTGTATAAATTAGTGTTTTCTTGTCATATTAGTAGCCATTTGAGTGTGATAATACGTTTATGTCTTTTACTAAAAAAAACATGTGCAGATAACTCCCATGAGTCAAAAGTAAGAAAGTGAAAGGATATAAAATGTGGTTTATATCATTTTAAAGAAGTACGACTCTGTAAAGTGATGTGAGTGTTAATAATACATGAAGTAATTTATTTTATTTTATTTTTGAAAGCATGCATAATAAGGCTATGTTAAACTGTTAAAGCTTCCAATATTTATTGATGTTCAATATATCTGGATTCTTCTAGTAGCCTATTGATTAACCTGCATATAGGTATTCATTAACACAACAGTGTTTATTCAGGTGACATTTGACTAACAAGATGGCTTGAACGGTGAGTGCAAGGTGAATGCATCTATCATGCTTCATTGATATGATCACTTATCTTAACAAGTTTTTATCGAAACCATCTCCGTCTCTACACGTAAGACTCATTTTGTCAATAAAGAATTAAGAAAAATTATTTTCACAATAAATTTGTGAATATATAACAAGAATATTTGACTGCAACGAGTAGACGGTTTTATGGTTTTCAATTGTGACTGCGGTTAAGCTGCAAACTTTATATTGTGAAAAAATGTGGTTGATGTAGTTGAAATTATTGTTGTGACATCTCAAAATCCTTTATGTAGTAGCCGCAATTGCGATAAATTGTTTCTTATTTGTTAGATAATGATCAAATGACTTATATTTTGAAATGAATTTTAAAGATAATTTGATACACATGTTGTCCAATATTCATCAAATGATCAAGATTTTTTTTTTCAAATTTGACTCAAGTGAAATTATATTTGATCTACGTTTAGAAGTTGAGACATATTTAAATACAACAACTAGATGGTTTCTAAGTTGTTAGATGAAGATCAAATGAATCATATTCTGAAATGTATTTTAAAGTTAATTTGGTGAAGTTCAACTACAAGATGTTTGATCTTCATCAAATGGTCATGACTCTTTGACTACATGATTTGTTTCAAGTGCAATTAATCTAGATTTAATGGGAAAGTGGGTAAAGTTGATTTTGATCTTGATCTAACTGTGGAGTCATATTTGACTGCATCAATTAGATGGTTTCATGGTTTTCAATTGCGGTTGCGATTATGTTGTGAACCGTATATTGCAGAAAAATGTGGCCAATCCAGTTGGAAATTTTCATCTTCGTCTAGACGATGAGTAATATTAGTCTGCAACGAGTAGACAGTTTCACGATTATCAATTGTGATTGTGGTTAAGCTGCAAACTTTATATTGTGAGAAAATGTGGTTGATGCAGCTGAAATTTTGTTGTGATATCTCAAAATCCTTTATGTAGTAGCCGCAATTACGAGTGTGAACCGAAATCAAAACCATTGATGATTTCTTATCAGTTAAATAAAGATCGGATGACTCATTTTAAAATGTATTTTAAAGATAATTTATTAAAGTTAAAATACACATGTTATCCAATATTCATCAAATGATCAAGATTCTTTGACTGCATCCTAAGTGCAGTGAATCTAGAAAAGTTAAAGCATGAAAGAGGGGTAGGGTGAATAAAGCCTTTTAAAGTACAAAATTATGTGCATACATTCAAAAATGACTTTGGTCACACCTTCTCCATAATAATAATGTTGTGCATGAATTATGAACAAACTATATAATGAGATAAAGGGTTCATAATAAGGAATCTCTTGAAATTCTATAAATACTTTCTCTTTGACAGTTCGCTGCAGAAATCAAAATTTGACAACAAATTTTACTTTTGTAATATAATTGGTGTCATGTGCTATCTATTTGCTGCATGAAGTGGTGGACAAGGTATATCATAATACTCATCAACCATTTATCTATAGCTATAGGTTAACTTTGCCTTTATTATATAGTTTTTTTTTTCTATGTCCTTTTTTTTCAACTTTTTCCACTTTTCTTTTAGCCATTTAAATTTTGTTTGAATTTGAAGCATGTAAGGACACGTCCTGGTAGAGGTACAAGCTAGTACATACAAAGTCATATTACTTTCATTTCTTTCAACATATTGTGATGATCCTCTTGTCGGTCAAGTGTGGCCTAAGCACTTCCCCTTGTGTGTCGGTGAAAAAGGTTTTCCACCTTACAAAGTAAAAGGAAAAGTGCAATGTGGAGAATAAACAACATACACTTTAAGTTATTTCATCATCTTTTTTGACTACATGAAGTCACATTAATTATCTTCTACCAAAAAATAACATAACAAAGATTCAAAATGGAGTGTAGGTTGATTAAAGAGCACACTTCTAATCTAACTCAAGAACGTTTAAATGATATGATCGAGGTCTCTTTCAGTTTAATTAAAGTATTTAGACTTGAATATAGCTCTTGAAATTTAGTAAAGTTTAAACTCTCAAAAGAGAGTTTTGTCGTCTATTATGTTTTTATGTGAGAAGGAATGAATAGTCTCTGCAGTTATATGTGAAAGATATTTTATTTACACTAAAATAGAAACACATCGAAAGGATATGAATTAAGTAATATCGATTCTCCAAACCTAAAATGTCTGCAGTCACCGATACTTGCTATTAGCACATCTCAGTCGTCGAATAAAGGTTAGTGATTGATTATGAATTCACCAAATGGAATTTACAATAGTACAACTTGAAAAACGAGTTCAATCTTCATCTAAGAACTATTTAGCATGTGTTTGGAACTGCGGTGGCCGAGTCATTCTCATGTTCAAATGTGTTTTTCATCGTGAAAACCAAAAGCTCCAATACGTACTTCTCCCTCGATGCGATTTCGCAATCTCCACAGCAATACCAAACGTGGGCTTGATTTATACAAGTCATCATACTGCATTCACTTATTAGTCACTTTCAAATAATTTCATAAATCAGCATCCAAATATTTGCATTTTAGATGTGACAAACATTGTAAATTGAAGAAGAAATTTTAAGATTAAGGATTTTGTTTTGATTTATAGAAATGTTACACTTTTGACTAATTTCTTCATTGAGAGTCTCAAATCACCACGTTTGAGTACTGTTGAAGTTACTTTTAATATGGACCACAAAGCAACCTCTTTTGATTGAGGAGGAAATTATAGAATTGGTAACACAAGAACTCTCAAGTATACTGCCATATTTTTCCTGCTTTCAACGTGTTTTCTATCTAATTTCAAGAAGGAAAGAAAATTCATCATTTTGTTACTTGATTACTTTTTCTCCTGAAGAAGATAAAAAAGATTCATGCAATAATGCAACCAGGTGGGGCTGTGCTAGACTAGTAACACTTGAGGGTCTTAAAATCATAATTGCATAAATTTCTAAAAAAAGCCATTATTTGATTTTGTTGCAATAAAAATTGATTTTGAATGAATTGATTTTGTAAAATTGGTTCTATCTAATTGGGAGTTGAATGCAATGTGATTAATGTTTTGATAGATTTATGAAAAAGTTAATTGAACAATAAAATTGAGGCTACAAATCAATAGTATAGATAAAAACTCTAAATTCTAACTTTAAGTTGGAATCAACTGTGGAGGAAAATCAATTCTATTTTCGAGAACATTTAAACATGTTAAAAATAATTTTACACCTCTAAAATCAATTATGAATCCTTTCAAAAGTGAAACAAAATTACTACATCCATCCCTAATTATAGGGTCCTTTTGAAAAAATAACGGTAATTAAGAAAATTGAAAGTGGTAATAAATTTGTTTGCAATTAATATTGTTTTTACAATTATATCCTTTAAAAGAGAGGAGTAGTGTATGTTTTCTACATAGTATTTAATGTTGATTGAAGAAAAAGATATAAAATAAATAGCGGTACGTTGGTAAATAATTGATTAATGCACTTGAAAATACCAAAGGAGCTTTATAAAAAGAGACAAAAATTCTTAAAAAGTTCTTATATTTATGAACGGAGGTAGTACTGTTTTATGTTTGGTTCAACATTTGTTGAACCCTAAAGTAATTCTAGTGATGTAGACTTAATTTTGACATGTTCATATGTTTTTGATTTTGCATATAAAATTGATTACAACTTTGAAGCTAAAATTTGTAGCATTTAATACTAAAATTAAATTTTTAATCTTGAATCATTCCCTTCGGTTTTTTTTTTTTGACAAAAACAAAACGATATTCATTCATTCAAATTGAGAGTACATCATATACAATAACATGTTCATCATCGTTAAAAATGTAAAGGGTGAATCTGCGAACAAACTCACAACACCCAAGTTAATAGCATACAACGACAAAATGCCTACAAATAATATGATAAATTCTAAGTCACCGAAATACTCATGTTTTCGGATCTGCAACGTCAACGCTCAAATCATTGATTGAATATGTAATTGACTGAAGTTTATCTTTCGATATGAAGAAAACGAACATCACAACAAGACGCAAAATCAAGCGCCACACAGGACGACGAACAACACAACGTCGCATTCTGACGACGAAATCACAAAAAACACAAAATAAAAAACTTGATATATGTGAAAACCACTTATTTAAATTGAAAGAGAGTGGAAAAAGATGCATATGAGTGATTCTATGTCATAAATGACCTAAAATCACTCATCTTCAATGAACGAAGAAGAAAGAAAACTTAGAAAAAAAATAGAGTTTCTCTCACGAATGACCTAAAATTATTCATTTCATTCTCAAATGTATCCAAATATATATCATTTTATATTCAATTCATTTTTAACTAAAATCAATTTTTATACTAATGCCCTATTGATTTTTTTCTAGCTCATAAAGTAATCAAAATTTACAAGATTCAATGCCCTTTTGATTTATCAAGAAAAATGAGCGATAAAGTGGTACCTTTTACCTTGACTATGCAATGTTACATATGTCCAAAGCAAAAAAAGGTGCATGTGATGAGCAAATACTTTAAAATTTTACTACTATCTCTCTGGATCTGTAATAGCCAATTAGCATTAAGTCAGAAACATGTACTTTACTTAATAACTATGCTAATTTTATCCAAATAGTATATTACTAACCTTTTTAGGTATTCCTAGCTTAACGAAAGGGTGATGATGAATTCCTTATGGATTGATTCAAATGTTTCCTCCATGTTAGTGCTGCCACTGACAATTTTCTTCCCTGTTACACCCAAATGGTAGCATGATATTAGGGACCACATAATTGGTTTCTTAAAGTTAATCATGCATTGAGAAGATGTTTAATTATCAATTAGTATTACCAATGTAATTAATACTATGTTCTAAAACACAATTTGGTTACAATATTTTCTAGTTAACCGAGCCACCAATGTGAAAGTCCTAAAACACAATTACCCTACCTAGTACTTATTACTTCAAGCCATGATCTTAGTTTAGTTTATTATGCATGATTTCATTTCATATGCATTGGGTATGGTACTTTTAAGTGTGTACAAAATCATAGGATGCACGCAGTGAAGCAAGATAATATTTATTTTCCTAAATTACATCAATCATAACATGTCTTACGGTTATTAAAACAAATGTAACAACATTTATGTTCCCTCATTACACTACAAGAAAAACTGGCATTGTTGACGGCCAAAGACCTTCAAAAAATATCAAAAATCTGCTTGTAAAGCCATTTTTCGATGGTCAATCGAGGACTATGTAGCCCTTAAAATTTGCAAGGAAGGAAAAATAGAGAAAATGATGATTGAAATTTGAAACTATAATGAGGGAGGAAGACAAAGCTATAATGAGGGTTTAAGAGACACTATCCTAAAAAATCATTGATATTGGCTGCGGGTAATAGTATGCAAGAAATATGGGTTGGAAATCAAGGGTGAGTGATTATGTTCACATCGAAGAAATATTAGACATATAAGAGAGTGAACCCATATATCTAAGGGAACTTCTACGGTACATTCACAAAGTGAGGTGTACCAGTACTCTTCTTTCATAATTTTATAAATAAATGATCATTTTTTATGTAATAAATAGCTATTTGTCAATATTTATATTTCATAGAACATCATTTTATAAGAAAAAACATCATTTCATTGTTTATAAAAGTTATTATTTTATTTTTTTACATATTATCGTAAAAAATAATCAAATGTTCTCAATTATGAGTGATAAAAATTCAAAAAAAATTATTTTTATTTCGTTGACACTTTTGATGAATAAGATTTAGTTATTATAATTATAAATGATAAAAGAAAATATTTTTCTTCAAAAAAACAACTCATTTAACTATTAATTTAAAGAATGAGTGTATCAGTACACTCAAATATATTGGGTGTACCATAGAATTTGCCTATATCTAATACCTTAAGATTTTGGGTGGAGATGTGATGTCTAAATCTCTTATTGATCATGAACGTTTAGCATATTACTGCTTCGAGACTTCCCAACAATTTGTAATTTTGTTGTAGTGATGATACTCCACATAGAAACTACTTATCTTACTTAGGTCATTCTCATTTTTATTGCTCCTTGACTTACAAAAATTACCCTACTTTCTAAACGATAAATATTAGCATTTTTAGTTTTTATCCTAAAATAAAGGCCGGGATAGAATCTCTACCTTTATCGCTCCACTTCTTAGCATAGTTACCCCACTCCAATCACCAAACCATCCTTTTATCCCATAAATTACCCTACTTTCAAAACAAAAGTTGTTACCAAATACCCTTGACCATTATATCCAAGGGGATACACAATCTTTAGTGCATGGCAAATTTTTTTTTTGAGGGATCCTTAGTGCATGACATTGATCTTATACTTTGCTAACAAATCATCGTGTATACAATTAGGGGGGTCAACTACTACATTTATCGATCCATCTTGTACTAGTAAATAGTAATTCAAATATTCAGATAGTTCCTACATGTATGACTTACCCTCATAGTTTATCATAGTCTAATTTGATGTAATAAGTTGGAGCATCCTTTCTATTTTATATTATTAAGATATGATATGATACATTTATCTTATCATGTTCATCAAACGGACCTTAAAATTTTGTTAATGAATAAAATATAACCAAAAGTGTAATATTTCAATTTGACTCACTATCATCTCATTTTCATCATTATTGTATCATGAAATACTTTGATGCTCAAATCAATATTTGATTGGGTAGAGTGAAAAAATTTTATGAGTAGAATGTATACATTTCATTTGGCGCAAGAGTCATTTTTATAAGTGGAGTTTCAAATAAATTAGGGTAAATTGCGTTAAGTCTATTGAAAGATTCTCGATGCAATTCATAAAATACCCTTTAATGTTAATCATATAGAAATTGACTACTAAGACATGTGTGTGCTGGTGGTACATGTCGAGAAAATAATCAAAGAAAATATTCACACAAGCATAAGCACACACATGTAAGAAGAAAAAAATAAATAAAAACATCTAAAAAATAAAAAGTATATTACTCAATCTGCAATTTTTACAAGGACAAAGTTGTATGGCTTGAGATGATTTGAAAGAGTTTCTCCTCTCAATTAAATATCTAATAATTACTTTTTGTATATGAGAAGACAAATTATGAAGATATCCACAATTAAGCTGATATGTTAGTGCTTTCAAGATCCTATTTAGAACCATTATTTGCCTACTATATCCTAAATAGTATTTTAAGTATATACATCTTAGAATGGATATACATATTTCTAGCTAATGCACAATCCTTTAGCTTCACTCAATCTCACATCTTTTGACTTCAAGCCTAGATAGTAACACTACCTATGGTGCCTAGTAAGGGAATTCCGGAGAAGAGTAGGGGTCCTAATATATTTGACATATAAAAAATGATATTTGACCAGAAAAAAAGGGAATAAATTAATGGGTTTCTCCTCTTTTGCAGTTGAGACATCCAATTATGCAAAGCCATTGTAATAGAATATGGATAACAACTAAAAAATAGTGTCAAATTGGGTAATGGGAGACAAACAGTGGAGAGAAGCAAGCCATTTTGGAGCATTATAAAAACATCACATCCTCACACTATTATTTCAATTCACCATTAATCTAATTGTTAGATCTTAGCATTTATCTCGAGATGTTAAATGGATCACAATAAAAATTGGATCATTTTTCTTTTTTCTTTTATAGTATTAAATAATGAGAAAATTATTAAAAATATCACTGTGGAAAGGTCAACGGTCAAAGATTTGCATTACTGTCTATGTCTCCCACACATACACATATGAGACATTTGAGACACACACACATACACACATTATGTCACTAACAAATAACATTCCCCAAAACCCTCACAACGCCACCAAGCACAATGCATCCCACTTGGGTGTGGTCCTACCTGCTACCTTGGTGCACCCGCCATCCCATAGTCCTTAAATTTTCAATACCAAACTTGCTTCTTTGATCCATTTATTTTTCTAATTTTCATAAAAATGTATGATTTTAATCATGGTACAATGGATTAATTATTGTGACTAATTTAGTGTGAGTATGTCCAAAATACTTATGTGTCACAAGTTGATATGATGTGGGAAGGTCTCTTTTGCTTATTTGTCACGTGGATAGTGTTGGAGAGTCTGGGTCACGTAAGAAACAACGGGTCAATGTTTCATGTCCACAAAAAAAAAAAAAGATCTCATATCTTCACCAAAAACTTTAAGGTCTGTTTGATGAACATGATAAGATAAATATATTATATCATATCATATCCTGATCTAGTTTTTTAGACATAATATGATATGATAAGTTAATCGTAAAACTTATTCTATCATGTCTATGTAGTTATAATTCATATTCTGAGTGTGAGTTGAGTTAGAAGCCAACATGATATGATGAGAAAATGAATTACAGATTATCCCTATACAAATAATATAAAATATAAAAATTGAACCATAATAAAATATAGACGTAAAAATTAAAATAAAAGTTAAAAATATTAGAGTGTTTAAAAATAAAATTATAATTATAAATTACAAAAAATGTGAACATTAATTTAATTTTTTCAACAAGTTAAATATAATGTTCTTGCAAGGGTAGTTTTGTCATTTATGTATAATATATATCATATCTGTATTTAACTTATCTAACATATATAATATATTTTTTAGGGAGCTACTAGGAAATCTAGCATATCAAATAGAATTATTTACTCATGATTTTAGAATAATTAAAAGTTTTCATAAAAAGCAAAATAAAATTGTTTATTTAGTCAATGAATTTTTAAAAAAAATTATATATAATTATTGAATTACTAAGTTAAATATATAATTGTGTCGTCAGGGTAGTCTTCTATCATTTAAATATGACATATATTTTATCATGTCATAGTTGTAAACAAAAATGTAACATATTTAAACTTAAAAAAGTAGCAAATGTTATTTTATTTCTTATATGAGTCATCTCATCTATAAATTCAACTTTTTATCCATTCATAAACGATATGAAACTTAAGCACTTACACTTGAAACCCAACGATCGCCCAGAAGTGTGGGTTAATCCTTTTGCAATAGAATTCAATATAAGATCTACTTCTGTTATCCCACCAAGTCGAACTAGGATTCAATACCACATGTTGGGGAGTCATCGAGTCATGGGAGAAACAATGAGGCCAATGTTCCATGACCAAAGAGATGGAGACGCCACATCTCCCCCTAAGATATTAATATATTACATATCTAAGTCATCTCTCTTATAAATCCAATATTTTACCCATCATAAACGTTTGTGACGACTCATGTGTTGTTTGTGAGTCATAAGCTGAATCCCACATGCATTTTTTGTTCGTCTGCACAAACGCTAGGGAAAGTTGGGAGAGTATCAATATGGGAAACTTAATCTAAGAGTTGTTATATCAAGCTAACAATTTTTTCACTTTCATGTTTAATTTCTTGGGTAGGTATTCAGTTCACCATCAGCAAATTGCCGCAATGCTACTTTGTAGTCTTTATAAGAGCCCTAACGCAAACCTTTGAGAGTCTCCCGACTCTCCAGCCGTTGTTATCATCTCTCGATCAAAGGACACACTCTATGAATGGTCTTGCATGCAAAGAGCTAAACCTCAGGCGCAAAACACAGACCAACAAATATTGTGGTTCAAACCGCCTTTAGATGTGGTAATTTAAAGTGCAACTTTGACTACGTAATTTTCAACAATAAGACAGTCGCCATATATGGTCTCTGCTTCCAAAATTATGAGGGGCAAGTCATAATAGGAAAGTCTGATTTTTAGCAGTCTTTTGTATGTGTTAGAAGACGAAACCACAACACTACTAGGGGCGATAAACTTAGGAACACATTTCGACTTCCAAGCTCTTCATTTTGAAACAGATAGCAAAATCCTTACTGATGTCGTAATCTACTTCCACTCATCTCAGCGAGTTTGAAGACTTTATCTCTCAAGGTAGAGAGGCAAGCTAATACTGTCGTTGACAGTGTAGCTAGAGCACTCTATCCTCTTTGCTCATAAATGAAATGCATTAATCTTGTTTTTGCTAAAAAAAACTTAATATTAAATTAAAACTGAAAATAACAATAACAATTATTTTGAAACAAATTTTTCTTCAAATTACATGAAAATAATTGTTCAAATTACTATGTGGCATTGCATGTGTGTCTACTATGACAAAACCTGTGGTACATATTGTGCGTGCGTGCAGCATAAAAATTAAGTATGGGGTGGTTGACTTTGACTCCTAACAACTTCGAAAATGTGTTAGGTAAGAGGTAAAGAATTTCAGGGCAAATCAAGGTTCCCTAATCGTTGATTATTACTTCGTCAATTCTGGATCATCCACATGTGTGTCTATATGATTCTCTTTTTTTTAGAAGATGTGCAGTTTTGTCATCATCTGATTCTTCTACACGTCTTTGCGATTACGGATACTTAGCAAAGATATTTATCAGTCTATTTTATTTTAGGGTAGTGATATTTGTATATTCAATTGATTTTCGGTTACAACCTTGTTTTTCTCTCTTCTTATTGATTAAAAACAATGGAGAGAGAAAAAGAAAGAGAGAGAATAAAAATTCATGTGAGAATGAGAAACAAAGTTGTCCAAAAATTGTCACATAATATTTGTACAAATATCATTTTTCTTTATTTTATTCTAATAAGTTTAACATAAAACTCACACACATTCCTTAAAAAAAAAAAAAAACTCACACATTAAGTTTTAAAAGTGTGAAGTTGTGGGTCCAGACAAACACTCAAACATATTAAATATCTCTGCAGTTATCGGATGAGTTGTACCTATGTATCATTTTAATTTTAATTGTAATGAAACATGCAAAATTTGTGCATAAATAGATTCATAAAATAAAAAAGAACCTTTACCAAAATTTTATTGAATTGGATTTTTTCAATATGATTTATAATGAGGAAAATGATGTTTATCTCCTTGGCTGCTTTTTTTTAATGCGCAAATATTAGAATGTTAACGGTTATGTTAATATTTTCTTCCCTGTCGGAATTCATAAATTGAATTTTTAACTTCTTAACTCCTATAAACATTTAGTTCAATGTTTTAGTATATTCCCTACAATATTTATAATTTATCTTCTTTTATTTTAAATAAATTTTAAAAACCATCATTGCGCATTTTTAAAAAAAATAAAATTGTAACGCATTCAAATACAAAGGATAGATACAAATTACCGAAGTGCTGCATAAACCTAGTTGAGATTAATAACCTATGATGATATATTGATAGAACTTAGAAGTAGTAACTGAAGTGTGTGTCTCTAAATTTGATTAAGAATATTGATCTCCAAACAATTTATCACATGAAACACGCCAAAAATCAGTGAGAAAACCATAATCTATAGATGATTTTCACTAATTGCCCAACTTGTAATTATAAATTATATCATGTACAATTTTTCTCATGTAAGTACTGTTTGTTTGGTACATGCATGGGAAGATGCAAGCATACTGCTACAGTGGCAGCCTTAACCCCTGCCAACTTTTGTTTACTTCTTCAAAGGTCTTTCTCCCATATCGTAGGAGACCTAATTCTTAATATACATTAATTAATAATTAAAAGGGTATTTTATTTAATTATTTCTCTGTCTTTCTGAAATACTAAGTATTTTTTTCATCCTTCTTTTTGGAGTGGCCCAAATTTCTAAGATGCTTCCCCTAGCATACATTTTTCAAAGGAAAAAGCAGAATGGAATCAAAATCAAATTTACTTTATGAATTTATTTCTTATTTACACAAATGTGCAAACCTTAATTTCACTCACAGACTCTCACATATCTACGCCCCTGCAGGTAATATGTGCTAGCCTAAGAGTCTTGTTCATCTCATGTAAGTCTTTCTCTACTTTAGTGCCCTACTAATTTTAACTTGCCTTAATCGATTCTAAAACTTGATTGGTACTTAAAATTGCTCCATTTTTTTATGGTATGATGAGTGCATCCTCTAATATTTCATAATTTGGTTTTAAAACTTCAACAAAAAAAAAACTCAACTTCCAAAATATATAAATCTAAGAGATTAATTTTTATGCACCAACCGTGTAAATTTTTTAGCACATACATCCAATATAATGAGAGCACTCTCTTAGGTTAGCTCATTAATATCTTGTGAAATATATATGTGTCGTGATTTGATTTATAGAAAACCCAACATTTTTTCTTGCCCAAACATTCGAGGTTTCGTTGAAATTGGGTCGGCTTTCATTTGATCGAATGCAAGTGTAATATATATTTTTTTGGCTTATTTTCATTTTTGGTCTCACATTTTGCTAATCGCACGAAAATTGTCTCTTCTTTTTAAAACCAAAATCCTTATCACATAATTTTGGTCTCAATCCATATTTTTCTTATCTCATATATGGTCTTTTCTACATTAAATTGAAGAAGAACACCAACACCAGAACAAAATATTTTTGAATTTATTTTTATTATGTTAATATGCAATTTATTTAAGTATTATTTAATTGTCTGTTTGGGTGGATAAACATATTTCTACTTAGATTTTACTAAATCATTATTTTCATGCCACTTCATTTAAAAAAGTTACCACATGAAATCAAAAGTATGAGTAGAGACCAAAATTGTAAAAAGTATAATAATACTTGAAAAACCAATTTTTTTAAAAAAAAACTTAGTATCCGATCTAAGGACCGACTAATCTGATGGGACCAATTCCACCGCCCACTTGCGAGAGCTCTGTTCTAAGCCAGAGCTCTATGTATGGACTTGCCCATCGAAATTGGTACTAGAGGGAATCGAACCTAAGATTTTGTGAGGAGCACACTTCAAGATCCCAAACCAACCACTAGGCAAACCTTAGATGGGTTTAAAAAACCAAAAGGTTGAATTTTAAAATGATAGACAATTTTTGTGAGTGTGCCAAAACAAGGGAAGAAAAGTGCAATTAAGCAAAAGTGTTGTACTCTTATTGTATATAAATTAAATTCTTATTTAAATCAATGGTATACCCATACTAAGAATTATCACATCACATGTATATCTAAGAATAAAATCCCCATGCATCGTCAACTCACATCAATGAATATTTCGTCCACCAAGTACGTACGATCATTGAGGAAATGACTTAATTGAAGATCTTGATTTTCTAAATGCCTTTGCTTTTTATAGGGATGTTATGTTGGATTGGCAAAAATCATTGAGACGCACAAGAAATCGGGGTTTACAAATTTAAGATGATTTCTTTTTAATATAAGAAATGATTTAGTGGCTGCCAATTGCTTTAACGTAAGATTACAAAAGTACATAATACAGACAGAATACGAGTGATCGTATGATGTTTCGTATGAATATTATTTTTGACTTATTTTGATAAGCATGGAGAAGAATGCTGCACATTTAAGTAAAGCTCAGCTAATTGTTGGCACTTTCCAAGAAATATGTCATACTATATCTTATGAGATATCATTCATTGAAAAGATAAGAAAAGTTAATTAGTTGCAACTCCGGTTTCAAATATTGAGCAAATAATCCTTTTAGTCTCTGATTCTGTAGCTCGCTGTCGCATATGTCTCTGATTCAGGATTAAATACAAAGAAGTTTCTGACTCTGCACTTCCGTTATCACTTTGGTCCCTGATGTTAAATAATTCTGTTAAGTGTGACACAATGACTAAAGTGAAAGTAGAAAATGGTCACTTTAGTCCTTAAACCAAAAATCAATATCCCTAACTTGAATCTCAAATCCCTAAATGTCATCCCTAAATCCCTTAAATTGAAAATTTCAAATCCCTAATTTTTTTATCTTATTTGACAATATTAATATAATATTTTCTTTTTGATTTTGGTCAAAATATAACGTTCTTTTATTTAAAATTAAAAAATAGAGATTGATAATATCAGCATTATATTTTTTGTTACACAATTGGTGTTTAATACCGTGGACAAAGTTTTACCGTTAAGCATAAAAAATATATAAAACTTTCAATACAATTTATACAATTGAGTGTCTGTCTTTCCGCTCTTTTTATTACGCTAACGTTTAAAAATTATGAACAATATTTTTTTATTGAAATTTTAATTTTGATTAAAACTAAAAATATAAATGTTTGTTGTTTTCAAGTTATAACAAAACAAACTAAACCATGATTATTTATTTCAATGACACCAACAATATAACAAAAAGTCACATTTTTTTTAAAAAAGATATAAATGTTTGTTGTCTACAATGTTTAGAAAAAAGTCACTTTTTTTTTACAAGAGAAAAAGGTCACATATTAGTGTATATTTTTAGGGATTTAGTTATTTGAGATTTAGTAGGGACTTGAGATTCAAGTTGGGGATATTGATTTTTGGTTGAGGGACTAAAATGATCATTTTCTACTTTCATTTTAATCTCTATGACACACTTAACAGAATTATTTAACGTCAGAGACTAAAGTGATAACGGAAGTGCAGAGTCAGAGACTTCTTTGTATTTAATCCT
>Ga0315914_1003363_pt1 | contig 24329 bp, 11 predicted proteins | sample MpolenodulesMG_FD_203920 | JGI IMG/M metagenome (GOLD analysis project Ga0315914, IMG submission 203920) | Medicago polymorpha root nodule microbial communities from Los Angeles, California, United States - elongated nodules | ecosystem: Host-associated > Plants > Roots > Nodule | place: USA... | reverse complement strand
AAAAAAAGATTAGTAACAAACGTGAGCAAAAAATAATGTTAAAGATTGGACTTTAAATCCTCTAAAAAATAGATTAGTAACAAACGTGAGCAAAAAATATTGCTAAAGATTGGACTTTAAATCCTCTAAAAAAATGATTAGTAACAAACGTGAGCAAAAAATAATGTTAAAGATTGGACTTTAAATCCTCTAAAAAATATTATGACTCAAAATATTTTAGAAAAAGATTTGTTAGCACTATATTAAATATTAATTATCAATCAGTTTTCAGGAGGAGAACATAATTTGTTGTCATTTGACGAGGTTGAAGGGGATACTCATAACTTATTTCAACAGGAATTCCTAAAGTCAATTGCTCAAGGAAGTATCCCACCATATATTTTAAAGGTAAAAAAAGGTGAACCTTTGATGTTGTTGTGAAACATAGACCCTAGATATGGCATGTGTGATGGAACATGACTGTTATGTCGTGGTTTATTTAAGAATGTGTTGGATGTGGAAATCCTAACAAGAAACAATGCTGGAAAAAGAGCATTCTTGCCCATAATTAAATTAAAAACAAATGCGAGTTTAGGACTTCCCTTTGTGTTTAGTAGAAAATAGTTTTCCGTTAGACTAAATTTTGCTATTACCATAAATAAGTCACAAGGGCAGATCATTCCCAATGTCAGAATCTATCTTCCACGACATGTTTTCAGCGATGGTCAATTATATGTAGCTTTAACAAGAGGAGTTTCTCAAAATTCAACAAAAGTTCTCATTAAAGAAGGGAAAATAGAAGGAGAAGATGGAGAATTTACGAAAAATGTAGTTTTTAAAGATATTCTTTTATCGTAATTATATCAATGTTTCTTTTACATAACATGTCATTTATACATTTATGTTATGATGTTACTAATTACTATTAGAATAAACAATAAATGATCATTATTTTATCTTAGTTTTATATATAGAAAAATAAAATATGTTGAGTTCAAAAATAATTTTGTTATATGCCTTGACAATATTTTGTTTATAAATCAATATATCAATAATTTCTATTAATATTTAAGAATTTCAAAATTTTAGTCAAAATTATACAAACAAACATAATAAAATAATCACATGCATAAGCGCAGTAGAAAGAGCGGACAGACGGACACGATAGTGCCTGTCTTTCCGTTAGTGTTGAATAAAGATATTTACGCAAGCACATGTAGTTCTAAACAAATGATCCGTTTGATGCGATAACTATAATAGATATATGATAAAAAATAAAGTAAGATGAGGATATCATCTCATACATCATGTGTTTGTTTATTGTAAAAAAGTAAAAATAATCAAATGTTTGATGCGTACATAATTACCCTCGTGAAACATTTTCTGAATCAAATTTGAAATTTCATTTGTATTAATTTTAGGGGAAGGCTTCTTGTGGTTTAGTGTGTATGATAGAGAGGTTATTAAATTTAGGGGAAGGCTTCTTGTTGTTAGTTTAGTTAGAAGTAGATTATTTATTAAAAGACTTTGTACTAGATTGGGAATGCAAATGAAATGCACATAATTATCACACTCTTAGGTTGTTATTTTTATCAATTTTTCAGTTTGGCATGTTTGCAAGACTCGGCATATTCAATATAATTAAAGTTTTAATATATCGTTTCATATATTCATTTATTTAATTTATTGTGTTTAGTTTTTAAATAAATAAATTTTATAAATTAAAATTTTAATTAATCAAGCATCAATAGTATGATGTGAGTGTATTGGGTGTCACTAAGGTGTATAGTGAAGGATCAGAGTTTGTAAGAAGAAAAAAAATTAAGTTTTGAATAAGCTCTGTACCTGCAGTCAAAATCCGTAGGTAAAACAATTTTTGTTTGATAGGCAAAGTTCCGTCACTAGAGAATAGCAAAAGTGACGGAAGCAATCCGTAGATATAGCAAACTATTGACAAGGATAACACTATCACATATCTGAATCAAAATCAATGATACATTAAAAATGGCAGAGAGTGGTAATCCTGATGTGATAATTAATAGTTAAACAATTTTTTCTAAAACATTTAGTGAAAAAAGTTTGACTGAAAAAATCACAATCCTTAAGTATTTTAAGTTATAATTAACAATATAAAAATGGGTCGAGACTGTAAATACATCCAGCAAAGCAAGTCTATCAAGGCAAGCTATAGGACTGAAGCACAACTAATCTGTTGCATATTCAAAGCCTTTCACTTTGATATTTCACCATCTTCATACCAAAATACTTGCAAATGACCATCCGGGCAAAAAGAGCACCACATGAGATACTCTTCAAGATCAAAACTAACCTAATTAATGAGTCTAATATAGAACTTTCTTCTCTATTCTAATCTCTATAGCTGACACATTATTAAAATTATAGGCTATTTTTTCAGATTATTGCATTTTCACCAAATATCTATTTCGTTTAACTTCAGCTTATTGCTATTTTTATTTTTTCAGTCTTTTGTAATTTATGAGTTCAGGTATGCTCCATTTAAGCATTGATCCATTTAATCCAATAAGGATACGGATGTGAGACACGTGGCAGAAAAGAATCCAAGGGCTGAGTTTTTAATTAAAAGATAAGTATTATTTAATAAAACAACATAAACAAATCAGTCATCCTTCTCCCTCTTCATCTGCACACTAAATCTTTCGTCCTCTCTCCTCTTTTCTTTTTTCGCTGTCACCCCTATTGTCCCAACGCCATCTCGCCGCCGTCACAAACCAATCCAGTGCCAAAATTGAAACAATGAGATAAGATCATGTGATAATAATTGGCATATGTTTATACCAATCATGAACCACTGGAGCTATTGTTGTTTTTAACCATATTCTCTCTTTGATCCTAATCCACACTTAATAATAACATGAAAATGACCTAATGTGAAATTTAAATGGTGTAGCAGTGATTATTATTATTCAGAAAAGAAAAAAATATGAAAAGGTGAGATTTCGATGGAAATTGACAAAAAAAGAAGTGAAGAAGAGGGAGAATATGACCTAGAAACAATAGCAGTGGCGAAGAAGAGAACACGAGGGAAGGGGATGCCTGATTTGTTTTTATTTAATTATTATAAATCTCAGCCCTTGGATTCTTTTCTACCACGTGTCTCACATCCGTAACCTAAATGGACTAAATAAAATGGAGCATACCTAAACTCGTAATTTATACACTTGCCTATATTTTACTCATATATTAATACCAGGACTTTTTTGTAATTTGCATACATGCCTATTTTTACTCATGTACTAATACAATGACTTGTTTTTCTTGCTAATTTATATGGAGTCAGCAAACCCATGAAATCTTGTAATTTTCCAACACTTATCATTTTTCATAAAAATTGAACGCAATGCGTGACCCGTGTTCATACACGAGTATCCTGCTAGTCATAACAAAAAGAAATAATTTATTGACAATAAAGGAACAAAACTCAAAGTGAAAGACACATTACAACTGAATGGTAGAAAATATTAATACAGTTCAAAATGATAGGAAAATTAACGCAACAATAATTAAAATAAAAAGAAGACACTTCATTACAAATGATTTTGAGTCTTTGATTGACTCAAATATTTCTTGTAGACATGACATTATCAGTGCATTCCTCAATTGATGCTTTGTTGGTATACCAATTGCAATTGATTGGTCACTATGAGTTTCCATTACTTTTTTTGTTTTTTTGAATGATTGAATTTCCATTACTTGTTTCCCCATAATCATCTATTGTAACCTTTTTAGTTGCGCAATAGTCGTCTACTACTTTCTTGTGATCTATTGGTGTTTCTCCCTCCTTATTAAAAGTACTAGTAGTAGTATTTACAACCTTCTTAACTTTTGTACTGAACCCATTAGTGAACTTCAACGCTGAATATTTTGTAGTTTTGATACAATTATTTATGTAGCCTATATAAGTGGTAGGTTTCGCCTCCCAAAATTTCAGATTAAATTGAGGTTTTGGCTTAGCTTGATCCAGGTTATCATAATCCCAGGAGCGGCCCATGGTGGTAGTTTATCTGCCAGAATTAAAAGGAAATAGAGCATTTATATTTGCAGGTAATAATATCTATTGACTGCATTCAACAATTAATGCACACATTCAAGCAGTCAATAATTGTTTAATTGATTTCAAACGATTCAGATTTCAAGCACATTATTTAAATGTAGTGCAGTAAATAAAAGAGTCATATTAACCGGTGCACCGGGACACTGGTTAAGGAAGACAAGAAAAGAAAGTTTTAATTTAAAAATATAACTTTTTAAATTTTTGAGGAGTTGACCACACAATTTTCATAACCATTGCCTCGAAGGCACCGGTTAACATTTTCCTAAATAAAAATATGGATTGAAATATTGACTGCATCATCATCTCAATCTAACGGTCATCGACGTTCTGATTGTATGAATACATGGAATTCTTGACTCTAATAAACATAAATTCGAACCCGACCTGGAACAAGTTGTACCAAGCAAAGTAATGACTTCAAAAGTGTTTGTAGTGAAGTAATCATAGTAGAAAATTTAATTAAAAATCCATTCACAATTTTAACTAACCAAAACAGAACACATGTGTAAAGTAGAAACTGAAGAAAAGAAAGATGAAGAACTAAAACATACCAAATTTTCACCCCTTTGAATCAAGTACCACTTATTTCACTCACTGATCAAACCGTGAGAAATTTGTTGTTTGTGTTAGTACCTGTATTTGCTGGTTTTATAATAACAAGGGGCTTCACAATGATGTGGATAGAGGCAAGGAAACTTCGCTGCTAGTTGAAAGAAACACGCAATTGACTTATCTATCATGATTAATTAAATACTCCACTTTAATATATATTAAAAAAAGAAGACAGAAATGTGTAGGACTAGTAATTTAAACATTCATAAAAAGTAGTTTAACTCAATTGGTATGAACAATGGTTCAAACCCCGGCCATCATAAAATAAAAAAAATCAGTAAAAGAACACTAACAAAAATAAGTCATTAACAGTGTAAATATTCCCTCTCACATATTAACAATTTTACTTTAGTTTATATGTGAATTTTTAGTTCTTCATTTATTGAAGAACAAAATTGATTTGTTTCTTCAATTTTAATATACAAACCTTTTCACATATCAAACCTTTGTTGATTTGTTTCTTCAATTTTACCCTTTCATATATCAACAATTTTATAATATACAAACCTTTTTATATAAAAATTATAAATTTTATGCCTAAACTGCAAGAGAGGGTCTATGGAAAATAAGTATTTAAATAAAACCATGTTCTGGGCGAAAATATATAGATAAAATATTTGATTAAAAAATTATGAATAAAATAATAATCGATTAAAAAGTACTAGCTTCACACTGGCCAACTCTACCGAATGAAAATTAAGAATATAAAAGTCTATTGATAGTAGAAGAATAATGCAAAGAATACATTGTTTCATACATATTTTAAATAGACATTTTGTATACAAGAATTTTGGTTTTTACTGGGGGAAATAAACCCTCAGTGATGTAATATATCCCTCAATAACACACATTAGTGGCAGATTAGTGTCCCTCAGTAATACTGGCGTCAGTAATGTTACTGACGGAATATTCCCTCAGTAATGGTGAAGTTGTTATGACAAAGCATTACTGATGGATTTTTCCCTCAGTAATTACTGACAGAAAAATCCGTCAGTAATTACTGACGGAATAATCCCTCAGTAATGTTCTTATCAAAATCGTCACATTATTACTGACAGAATATTTCCTTAGTAATGTTTAGACAAACTTTCATTACTAACGAAAAATTCCCCCAGTAATGTAATGGACACTTTTTTTTTTGTGATCCCTTCCTAATTTTTAATTTTAATTAAAGAAATAAAATTAATTCAATACAAATAAATTAAAGAAATACAATTTTAATTTAATAAAACACTAATTAATTAAATGATATATCATCATAATATTCGTACAATCCATAATATTAAAGTGGGGTTCAATACGATAGCGCTTTTTTTAAAACGCTAAGCTTCACCTGTTTAAAATTCTACTTTAATAGCACCAAAAAACAGGCTATATTAGCGCTTTCGTAAAAGCGCTATTGAAACACTACTATTTGATAGCGTTTTAAAAGCGCTATTATAGGGTTTTGGCCTATAATAGCGGGGGCTTTCTTAGCGCTATTAAACGCTAAAATGAATGCTATTAAAGGGGGTATTTTGTAGTAGTGGGAGATGTACATGAAGGACCAAACAGGAAAATTTGAGAGTTATGGGACCAAATTGAAAACCACAAATAAGATGAGGGACCAAAGGTTCAATTAAGCCAAATAATATTATGTATTTTTTTAATAAAAAATGAGAAAAAAGGGTTTATATGTGATTTTATGAGAGATAAAGGACCTAAACGGAAAAAAAAAAGATATAGGACCAAAATTTTACAAATAAATAAGATAAAGGACCCCGGTGTAATTAGTCAATTTAGTCTTTTAGTGTGTGTTTGTTTGAAGTTATATTTGTTGATTCCCGGGAATAAAATGATAGGAATATATATGCCTATGTTTGTTACAAGTTTACTAAATTTTATTCCCGGGTATAAAATGTTCCTGGGAATAGAAAAAATTTCCCAAGGAAAAGGATGGAAATAAAGTTCCCATGGAGATGAGAATAAATTCATAAATAGTTACCTATTATAATCCCTATTTTTATGGTTTCTAGGAATATTATAAAGTTAACCAAACATATTTTTCCTAAATACCTTGGAATAAAATTCTCATCTTTATATTCCAAGGAATGTTATTCCTAGGAATAAATTTGATAAACTTGAAACAAACACACCCTACATGTAAGTTTTGACACCGGTATATAAAAAAGGATCAATTATTTTGGGTTGATTTTGTATCTTCCAATTATACCTTTCACTAAAATTATTCTAATAACATTTTTATCCTTTATTTTATTTTATAATATTATGTAAATCTTTAATTAACAAAGTTAGGCAAACCTTATAATAATAACAACAAGTTTCAATGCAATAACAATAATATAAATTAAATCTTTATTTGATTGTGTTATATTTCAAGAAAAAAAACTATAATTAAATATAATAAAATAAACATAAAATTAAGCGCGATAAAAAAAGAGAATGATGAACACATTAGTGCTAGTATTGAGGCTATTTTGGATATAATGATATTGTTCATTGTAATGTTATATTAGTCTCTCTCCTATATTTTTATGTTTTACATTTTACATAATTTTTTTTGGTATGGGACAAAGTTTGAACCCTGGACCTTGCATATTTTATGCATTATCCTAACCAACTGAGCTACGCTCACGAGGACACATTTTACATAATTTAAATTTTTTTTTTACAATAACTTAACCAAAAAATAAAGAAAACTCTTCGCCGTATCTGACATCATTTCCAATTTTTTTAGGGAATCATTTCGCAAATTTAAAAGTATTATTTGTTTAAAAAAATAAAACTATCTTTTTTTTAGGTTAAATTACAGTGGAGGTCCTTTAAGTTATTTAATTGTAATAAATTGGTCCTTCAATTTTTTTTTCATACCACTTAAGTCTTTTAAGTTAATTAATGGTAACAAATTGGTTCTTTAAGTTTTTTTCATACGAATTAAGTCTTTAAGTTGTTTAACCGTAACAATTTAGGAGATTTCAGATCTTCAAAATGTAAGTTATTCGATGCCTGCAAGTTATAATTAAATAACTTAAAGGACTTAATTTGTTACGAAAAATATTTAAAAAACTAACTAATTACATTTAAATAACTTAAAAAACATAAGTGACACATGAAAAGACCAACATGTTATGATTTAAATAACTTAAATGACCTCTAGTGTAATTTAACTTCTTTTTTTAGTAATGAAAAGTTTAGATAAGGTGAGTTATTAGATTCACAAGGTTAAGACACATAGATGTGTCAAATGGGCTCGTTCGGCCCAACCCGAGAGGCCTGACTGCGTAAATGGGCCAGTCTAGCCCAACACATTTATAATTGGGCCGCAGTGTGGGACGTGGGCCAACCTGATCCGACCCGTTTTAGTTTTTTTTATAATTAATTTATTCACTCTTTTTATGCATTTTTTTTAATATATCAGTTACTCACAACTATCTTTTTGTTAAAATATGATTTGATGGTCATAGAAGTGTAAATATTTTTACATTAACATTGAAGATTAATTAAACTCTAGATTATTCATTCTATTGAATCAAACTAATAATTTATAGACTTTAGAATTTGAAAACTTTGAGTTAAATTCATTAATTTTTATTGAGTTTACTTATTTAAATATTTTTTTATTAATAAATTTTAAATTAGTTGATAATTTTTCAAAAATATAGTATTTTTTTAACAAAAAATCAAATGAAAATATTGATAATGGACCGGCCTAAAACCCGATGGGCTAGACTGGTCTGACTATTTTTTTATAAAGGGCAAATGGGCTTGAGCCAAAAAGTCAAAGTGCATTTTGGAATAGTTTTTTGAGGCTCGACCTGTCCCGAAATATGGGCTAATGGGTCGGGGCTATGAGTCCGACCAATTTTTGACAGCTCTAAAGACTCAATGAACACTTATAAATACACTTACATATCATTTAATAAAAAGATTTACACATCGACAATGAAATCGAACCCACAATCAACTTCTTATCAACGGTTTCAACTTTCGTTAGCGAAAATGATGATTTATTATTAGCAAAAAGAAGAAGATATTATATACCATGATTTACCAATTATAACCTTCCCTATGCTGGCGAAAAGGTACACCTTCGTTTCAATGTTAAAGGGCATTACGGTCAGTAACAATTATAACGGCTCTATCGATGATACCAAAGTAGAAATAGCCGTTGCCGCTTCCCAAATAAACTAATTTCTAAATCTCAAACCCTAATTCATACAATTCCTCTCTGCTATATATAATCTCTCCCTCATTTCTCTCATCATTCAAGTCTCTCTCTCTCTCTCTATCTCTCTCTTTCTTCAGCATCATTACAAGCAATCTAGTCGCTATCACAATAATCGCTTATTTTTTCATTTTGTCTAATTCATTTGTTTTGCAGGGTTCATTTTCTGATTCTTGATTTCATATCAAGAATTTAATTTCATTTGCTATTATTCTATTTTGTATATTGTTTTTCTTTTCTCTCTAACAATGGCTTCAGGTTCTTTGAGTTCTCCCGCCATCAAAACCCAATCACGTTTTCCTCTTCAGGAACACTTACAGAGAAAGAGTTCCAAAGAGAATGTAAGAACATTTTTCCATCATTCAGATCTTTCAAAATTTGTAAATTTGGATCTTAATCATCAAATTGGGGGGTTTTGGCCATAATTAGATTAGTAGTCTATAAATAGTGAAAAAGAATGAATTTTGAACTTATGGGGGTTTTCTTAGATTGTGCATGAATTTTGAAATTGAGATTTTAATAATCAAATTTGGGCGTTTTCGGAGATTGTGAATGAATTTTGAAATTGAGATTTTAATAATCAAATTGGGGGGTTTTCGGAGATTATGAATGAATTTTGAGAATGTGTTTTTTTTCCGATTGTGAATGAATTTTGAAAATATGTCATGAAAAAGAATGAATTTTGAAATTATGTTATGATAACTGGTGGTTACTTTATTTTCTGAATTTGTTTATGAAAATCAAGTATTGATTCTTTATTGTTTGATTTGTTTGGTACAGTTGGACAGATTTATACCGAATAGATCCGCTATGGATTTCGATTATGCACACTACATGGTGACAGAAGGGGCTAAAGGTAAGGAAAATCCAGAAGTGTGCTCCCCTTCCAGAGAAGCTTACAGGAAGCTACTTGCAGAATCTTTAAACATGAACAGGACCAGAATTCTAGCTTTCAAGAACAAGCCACCTACTCCAGTTGATTTGATTCCTCATGAGCTTACTTCATCATCTCTTCAACAAGATAAAACCATAAAGCCAAGGCGAATTATTCCTCAGGTGTGTTACTGAAATCTGATTGATACTCCTTATGTTTTATCATTATTACTTTAGTTCTTTGGTTGCATGAACTCCAAATTAAAATTTTGAATTGAGTTTTGGGTCTGAGTTGTTTTTATTAATTCTTAGTTATAAGGGTTTGTATGGTTAATGAAATTCAATATTTTGCAATTTTGTGCTAGTTGATTAGTTGGCTATCTGGATTAGGTTTTTGAAATTCAAGCGGATCTGAGTTGCTTTCTTAATTGAAAGTGTTGTATGGTGTAAACTGGAAACCATAATATTTTGCAATTTATGTGCTAATTGATTGATACGGTTTTCAGACTTCTGAGAGGACATTGGATGCTCCAGACCTTGTGGATGACTATTACCTCAATTTACTAGATTGGGGAAGCGCCAATGTTCTTGCAATAGCACTTGGAAACACAGTGTATTTATGGGATGCATCAAATGGTTCTACTTCAGAACTTGTTACTGTCGAAGAAGAAGATGGCCCTATCACATCTGTGAGTTGGGCTCCTGATGGGCGTCATATTGGTATTGGTTTGAACAACTCTGAAGTGCAGCTATGGGATACAGCTTCAGATAAACAGGTTTTTACTCTTACCTGGTTAACCTTAATACACCTTTATGAACTATCAAATTCCTGCTAGTTTGCTAACATTATTCTTGTTTGGTTTCTGCAGTTGAGAACTTTGAAAGGTGGTCATAGGCAGCGAGTAGGGTCTTTGGCATGGAACAACCACATACTCACAACCGGAGGGATGGACGGTAAAATTATCAATAATGATGTAAGAATTAGAGCACACATTGTTGAAACATACAGAGGGCATGAACAAGAAGTTTGCGGATTGAAATGGTCGGCTTCCGGTCAACAATTAGCCAGTGGAGGGAATGATAATCTGCTTTACATCTGGGACAGAGGTACATCAACTTCTAGTTCTCCTACACAGTGGCTTCACAGGCTTGAAGATCATACATCTGCAGTAAAGGCTCTTGCTTGGTGTCCTTTCCAAGGGAATTTGCTAGCTACTGGTGGAGGCAGCGGTGATCGAACAATCAAGTTTTGGAATACCCACACCGGTGCATGCTTGAACTCGGTTGACACCGGGTCTCAGGTATGTTCCCTACTATGGAACAAGAATGAAAGGGAGTTGCTCAGCTCTCATGGTTTTACTCAGAATCAGTTAACACTTTGGAAATATCCTTCAATGGTCAAGATGGCTGAGCTCAATGGTCATACTTCAAGAGTTCTTTATATGGCACAGAGTCCGGATGGTTGTACAGTGGCAACAGCAGCGGCTGATGAAACGCTGAGGTTTTGGAATGCTTTTGGTACTCCCGAAGTAGTAGCCAAAGCTGCACCAAAAGCGAGAGCTGAGCCATTTTCACATGTGAGCCGCATTCGATAAGCAGTAACATTCAAAACAGTTTGAAAAGCCAAGTTATTTTCTGCCCTTCACTCTACTGTAAAGTACCTATGAGGCAATGCGTAGATAGAAGATGGGGTTGTTTTTTATGAGACTCCTATGTACATTGTAACATGTTATTATAGTGAAAAACAACGCACAATTTGCCCCGTGGACGTAGTCACACACCACCCGTGACGAACCACGTATATCGGTCTTTTTTCTTCTTGCCCTTTGCTTGCTCACTTTAAGCTATTTGTGATTTACGATGATCTTGCGGTAAAAAATACGGAATATAATCTTTAAATCTCTAAAGATAAATAAAAATAATAAAGAAGTATAAAAATTCTTTCATTCAGTCCCCATAAAAACATTCTTCATATTTCAAAACTTCAGAAATTAAAACCCCAACAAATAAAAGGAATGGAATAACAGCCTCCCAGGGGTAAAGTAAGCAAAAGTAAAAATTGGACCATTGATCTGTGATCATCATCGTTTAAAATTTACAAAACAGCCTACAACAAGCTTGTTTGGTTGCTCAATTGGACTAGCCTAAAGGGTGAGAAAGACCAATTGGAGCCTGTTTTGTCACTAATGTAAATTGCACAAAGTTACATATCTAGTAATGAGGTGTATAGAAATATACTTGTATAGAAATATCACATATCTAGTAATGAGGTGTATTATCGAAAGAGAGAATGGATTGCAGTGGGAACTGGAAGGACAAGAAAAGGGGACGGTGAGCATAACTCAATACATGTATCAAAGTACTACACTCTAAATCAACAATTGAGTCAGAATTTAGTCAGTTAATGTACATGTTTATAAACATTACTGTAAGCCACTTAGGTCAATGGATTCGATTCATTTCGTTTTATTCAAATCTCGTAATATGATGGTATCACATTTCAATCTCAGCTTCCACTCAATCCTTGCTCATCCATGGAACAACCATCACTTGCTTCGACAAATGGCTTAACAAACAATTCAAGAGCTCCGATTTGGATTGTATGCCATTACAAGCTCACACATTCACCACATCATAGTCATTGGATTGCGGTCAGACCGTCATGATTTCAAGCTCGGTACTTTAGTTATATTTCTTTTTAATTTGTATTTAAACCTGGACCTTTTGATCTCGACCCCATATCCACCAATGTACTAACTACGTGAACACGTGAGATTGTTGACGGCATGCAGTCCACATCAAACATGAAAAGAGTTATCTTTTCTAAGAACAAAGACAACAAACTAAATCAATCAAGACTTGAATGAAATGAATTAAAGTAATTCATTTGAAACTGCATATAGTATTAGATACGATATTAGGCATTTTAGTTAGTTAAACTAGTTAGTTGTTCTTATTGTACTTCCTCATGTAACAACAATTCTCATGGTTAATAGTTACTTTTCTATACTTTTCTCTAATTTATGAGTTGTATCTTGATTTGCAATATGATATCAGAGATATGATTATTCCGCAATATTCTTTATCATTTTTTTTTTTTGAGAAAGTTCTCGTTGAAGTTTAATCTATTCTTGAGATTTCCATTTAAAATTCTAATTGAATTCATACTCTTTTTCCAAGTTTTCTTTTCTCTTGTACATTCATTACACTCACTTGTATAACTTATGATCTAAACTTGTCTCTCTATACAGGTTGATACACAGAATACTAATAATCCACTCTTATAAATACTCCTAAATCCTGATTTAATGACTAACATAAATTTCATCTAATTAAAACATACCGCTAGCATATTCCTCAATCTGTATACGAAGGTAACGGGAAATTCTCTCTCCATGTAATTTTCTTTTTAAAAAAGTTGAAAGAAATTGAACATGGAAAATTTAAATTGTCATTCCATAAAGCACAAAAGACATTCCAAGCATGCAGCCTTGCAGGATATGTTGGATGTCAAGGCAGATACCTAAGTCAAAAGAACCAACAATCTGCATACCAATTAACATAGAAAAGTATTTTAACAAAAAAACATGCAAGTTCCTATAGCCATTTCCTTATATAAAACTTGGGCAGACTGGCCCCTTCGATAGACCATTACGAACTTCCATCCCATTATGCATGTCCAATGGCCGTATAGTCTCTGATTCGCGAGGGTCTGTAACAATCAGCAACAGAAATAGTACAAAGGCACATTCATATCATTACCATTTAAATAATCCTCAAAACCAAAGTCATCAAGATTTCTTGTGAAAGCCTCCAAACCCAGCATTGAAGAAGGAATTGCACCTGGAGGACGCTGGAATCTACAAGGAATAGTAGCAATTTACATCCTCAATAAGTAAATAAATCAAAATGGAGCCACCAACATAATATATCAGATAAGAAGGAAGGTGCTACAAGGATAGGAACAAAACCAAAAATAGGATGTAATGCACACAAAAATAGCTTTGAGAAGTCAATCAACCTCCTTTATCCCCATGTCTTTTGTCCTATGCTGTGGTGGTCATGCGATGCCTATCTCACTGCTTTTTATTAAACTTCTTTTCAGATGTTGACCCCTTATATGATTTTTGGTGTGCATAGTGATTTGAAAGACTATCGAAACTCGAGAGAGACGGTCGATATGAACTCATGAAACCTTCGTAGACTCATCTTGTAAGAGTTTGCTTCATACAAAAGAAATGTTCAAAACATGTATCTTAGGCTTTGTTTGGGAGTTTGGAAGGGAGGGGAGGGGAAGGGAAGGGAAGGCTATGGAGGGTTGGAAATATAGGTGAAAGTGGTAAAATCTTTCACATTTTTTGAAAGAGTAATTTATTAGAGAACGATAAATCAATGTTTATGATTAATATATTTTTAATTTTCATAATACTATAACTATATAAATTAAATTTTAAGGATTCATGTAAACCCTCCGAAACCCCCCAAAACCTTCCTCCAATACAATTTTTGAGTTCCCCCCAAATGAGGAGGATTTTGTATTATGAAGAAAAATGAACCCCCAAAACCTTCTCTCTATGTCATCTATTTCTTTCACTTGCTCTTTCCTTTTTTCCAAACCCCTTCCCTCCCTTCCCCTCCAAACCCGAAAACAAAGTCTTAGTATCTAAACACAATTTACTATGTGTGCGGTAAATATTCAACATTTTAACATAGCAATAAAGCAAGCCACGATGATAAACGCAATCAATTCTTAAACTAAGATGTGTTATAGTTGCAGACTGGATTGGACAAGACTAGTCCAGGTCAGAATATGCGAACACAGTATAACAATTCAAAATCGATGGACAAATTCACAAATTACAAGATAGAACCACAACTCAGTACACAAAAAGAGCATAACAAGTTCCAAATTGATAGATCAATTAACAAAACACCGGGTTCAAATTATTAGAGTGAAAGATGGCTGGACTGGGTCCTTCTTGCATTTTTGGATTATTTAGAAAACACTTAACCACGATCATTTTAGGAACATCGGAGAAAATAACCATTATGTTGTAATTCATTAATTGTCCTCAAATTCCCAATTCTATGTATACTAGTCTACTAAGTGAGTCAACCCAAGTTTACATAGAAACGATTTTCAAAGCAAGATAACTCAACTTTGATACCTAGAATCGTAAACTTATATAGTTGTGAGTTAACTCAAGAATCCGACAATCATGGTGTTTTATGAATCAAAATTTTCTCATAAGCAATCCTTAAACTAGTTACATCCATGTTAGTAATGTATTTAAATCTGTCACTAGTAAGTTCAGCTCAGCCATGTACATGTACTAACCAAAGCTGGCAATCTTTGTTACTCTTATTCACGTGTTAGTAGTTATCTTCATTCATAGTCCATTTACATCTTTAGTATATATCTCTAGGGGCCTATTCAGATTGTCCTATTCGAGCTTGTAAACTGACATAAGCCCTTATGACACTATTTGAGAGAACTCTAAAATAAATTATGATATGTTCATACGTTGTTTTCAGCTTATTACCATTAGCTCTCGAAGATAACTTATGAAAACGGCTTATACATAGTTTGACTTTATTTTATCTTGTGATATATAAATAACTTATGATATACGATAAATGTTTATACGATAAGTACTTATGATATAAATTACAAAACAAGTTGTTTATCCAAACATTGCCCAGTGTTATGTAGACAATACAAATGCAGGTATCTAACTGTGATAAAAAAGACTACTTATACAAACCTTGAACCAAAGCCAGTCATCTCGATGTTTTCAAAAAAATTTATATTATCAATCAATTATTGAATAACAAGATAGATTACTCCAAATATACACGAGTCTTCAATGGAAAAGCAGTTTTCATCATCTCATCAACTGTACTTGCCTAAAATAATAACACAATATAATCCAATCCAAGTAAAAATACTAGCTTCATTGATCAAGATAGGAAAAGTGATTTACTTGAAGAGGGTGAGAACCAACGATTTCGCTCTTGACACCTTGTAGTACGAAACGAAGAGGATCGTTTTGGATACCTCCGATTTGGTGGGTTATGCTCTTTGCTACTTCCTCCATTCTCTCTCTGTTCTTCGCTTTACAATACAACTTCTCTTCCAAGCAAGAAACCATAGTTATATTGCCTTTATATTTTCACTATTTACCAAAAAGGGTCTCTTTTTCTTTTATTTACAAAAAAAGTATTGTTTTCTTTTAAATGTATATGGTGTGGTGTCATTGCATGCGTGCAAAAAAAATATATGTTATATTGGGAAATTCCTAGTTGAATCGACTAATGCCAAAATTATTAAGTTGAATATAGTTGTGTCTTGGATTAATCGAGCTCGAGATATTTTGTTTATGTGTATGAATTTCATGTGATGTTTGTCACTTTATTTATCGACAAAAAGTAAAAAAAACCAACGGTGCATATAAATTAAATCTTTAATTTTTATTCAATTTCACTAATTTATAATTTTTTTTAGTATTAGTTTAAAAGTTGATTTTTTAACCTAACAGTTGATATACAAACAATTAAAGAAAAAGGAAAAAAATGTTAACCTAACAATTAACATACAACAGCAAGGTATTCACATTCTTCTTCAAGTTCTGAAGGTCTCTTGGTAAAGATGGATCCATGGCAATTGACATTAAATTTGGAAAAACCTGTTGTTCATATGTGTTTAAAGTTCGTGTATTATGAACACATAAATTCAAAACTTTGGACATATCACCGTAAGGCTTTGTTTGCGAGTTTTGAGGGGAGGGGAAGGAAAGGCTTAAGAGGGGAAGGGAAGGAAGGGAAGGGAGAAAGGAGGGAAAACCTTCCCCTTGTTTGGGAGTTAAAGAAACCAACAAGGAAAGGAGATGGAGGGCTTATGCAATAATTTTACCATTTTTTTTCTTCTTAAAATCAATACATTGTGTTATACTTTGTAATTTATCTTGTAAATTATAATTGGAATTTTGAATTATTATGAGGACAAAATTGTCAATTTGTATGTTTAGCCCCCCAAAACTCCCAATTTAGGGGAACTTTAAAATTGGACAAATGAAGCCCTTCAAAACCCCCAAAACCTTTCCCTATTTTTTTAAAACTCCCAAACAAGCAAGGCTTTACCTCTCCATAAGCCTTTCCTTCCCTTCCCCTCCCCTCCAAAACCCAGCTCGCAAACAAAGCCTAAAGGATGCATATAATGATGAGTTTCCCTCAAGCATCTTAATCTACATACTGATTTTCTGACATTATTGCATTACTTCTCATTGCCATGGACCAATCTTTACCAAGAGACCTTAGAGCTTGAAGAAGAATGTGAATAATATAGTATACATACTATTGGTAGTGTATTATAGATACATAAATTGAAAACATGGGAAATATCATCAAAGAGGATGAATATAATGATGAGTTTCTCTCAGAATTGAGGAAACAATTGAAATCAATTCCATATCCTCAAATACAATAAAAGCTGAAATTTTGGACTTAGGAGAAAGAAACTAAAAACTCGAACCATATAGAGTACTCCAAAATTCAAGCCGTACCTATACTGGTACTCGTGGGTATGTAATGAATATTTATCAAATTTATTTTTAAAACTAAAAGTTGGAGTTTGAGAAACTTGTAAATAGGATTAAAGCTACAATGATTAAGTAGTATTATAGTATATTGGATCATGGAATGTAAGGCCTTAACTAATGTCTAAAACTATAGTTTAACCAAGAAATGGGTAGTCTGTATAACCAATAACCGGATCAGGCGTGTAGAATGTCGCTCGATTATAATTGTTGAGAGGAGCATCGAGCGCGAATCTCTTTGGTAAATCTGGATTAGATATAAACAAGCGACCATAAGCAACAAGATCTGTCCTATTTTCAACTATGGCATCAATCCCATCTTGTCGCGAATAGCCTCCAGCAACTATAAAAGTGCCATTGAAGGCCTTTCTCATTGGCACCAAGTTGTGAAGACATTCAACTTTTTCAGTAATAGTTTTCATTCTTGGTTCCACCATGTGACAGTAAAGAATATTGTATTTATTGAGGGCACTAACCATATAAAGCCCCAATTCTTCAGGATTGGAGTCTCCACATTCTCCATATTCTGCAAAAGGCGATAATCTAATTCCAACTCTTTCTGCACCTATCTCACTCACAACGGCTTCAACAATTTCCAAAGCGAATCGACAACGGTTTTCAAGGTTTCCACCGTATTTATCAGTTCGGTCATTCACTTTATCTTTCATAAATTGCTCAATTAGGTAACCGTGAGCCCCATGGATCTCAACTCCATCAAAACCTGCAATTTGCACACCACCACAAGTATGTTAGTACATTACATGATTTGAAAATTACCTCTTAAAGAACAAACATTCTAGTTTTTGAAAGCATTGTATTATGACTGAACAATTCTAGATTTGGAGACATTGTTACCAGCTGCTATAGCATTCCTTGCAGCAAGTCTGAAGTCATTGACAATATGAGGAATTTCACGGGTCCTTAGGCGCCTTGGTGGTGTGAACTTAGCTATATCAATGCCATTGCTTCGAGTTTGTGGTTTGAGTGACTTGTTAGTAGAAGATATTGGTGCCTGCCCATTTGGTTGATAACCTGTTCAGAATAATATGGTAAGATTATATATAGTATAAATCGAAGGTATATCATATGCATAAACATATATGTATCATGTTTATTACTTTCTTTTGATAGAATATATGTATATTACTTAAAAAATAAGAATTTGGTTTTCCCTTAACAAATACTCAATAAACAACAAAGGCAATATGACATACATTATTGTCCAAATTCTTGCACTGACACACTATTTCCCAGTGTCCTAACATATGTCAATTTTCTATTATCTATTTGTTGCAGTCATTCCTTTCGCATTTGCATTTGGACGAAAAAAGGTTTTAAAGGAAATGGCAGACAAAAGCAGGCAAATCAAAGAATTAGACTCTACTGGTTAGTTAATCAACATCTGAGTCATTTTTGTCATTTAATGCACTGCTTGTTTATAAACATTACTTAAGCCAGTAAGGTCAGAGGATTTTATTCATTTCATTCACAAATGGTAATATGGGATTTCAATCTTTTGCTTCTTTACTAATCCTCTCCTTTCTCATCCATGGCAGAACTATCAATTGCTTCCAAAAATGGCTTAGCAAACTATCCAACCCAAAACTCAAATAGGTCCTTACTGCCTTCATCCCAGGAGAACATTGCTTCTAGTCCTTTATGACGACAAGTATCATTTTTAGAGTAGGGTTTCAGGGATTTAGATTGCTTGCAGTCACAATCTCACGCATTCACGCTGTAAGCACATCGGTAGCCGTTGGATTCTTGACCAAACGACCACCGATATGCTAACTGAGTGAAATTGTTGTGTAGACAATCTAAATCGGGCTTGAAGCGAGCTCTCCTTGCCAAGAGCAAACTGAAATCCATCAATGGTGATATTGTAGATATTACAAGATGTGAAATGAATAAATCAGATTCATTCATTTAAACTGGCATACAACATTGTTCACAACTTCATATACAGGTAATACATTCCCTCCAAACTACATTGACTAAACTAATTCAGTTATAGCTTAGCTACTAAGAATAGTTTACATTTATAAAGTTCAATAACATTATAACAACATGGCAATAGGTTTGAATAAACATAATATGCTAATATTAATAATATATTTGACCTAAATGCAGATATAAATGGGCTAATAGCTATTTTGATTTGATGAAGAACAAACAAAGTCCATCAAATAAATACCTGAATTAGAAGCCCTTCCACCATGCCAAATCTGACAAAAGAATATACCTTCTTTGGCATGAACAGCATCCACAATGGGTTTCCAAGTTTCCACTTGATCTTTTCTCCAAATGCCTGGTGTGTTTGGATACCTTCATTCACATCATATCATATTATAATAATGGATTAAATTTATTTTTAGTTCCTATGAAATATCAATTTTTTTTGTTTGATCCCTACAATTTAATTTTTTTTATTATCAATTTTTGGTCTTAACCTTTTATAAAAGCAAGATACTTTTTGAACAACTAAAAATAACGATGTATTTGATATCATACCATAAAAGTTATCATTTATAAACGTTGATTTAATTCAAGGAAAGAAAAGAAACTAATAACAAATAAAATTGCATAATCTAGATATAGATATATATAATTGGACTACTAAATAATTGGTCAAATAACATTTATCTTTAGACAGAGGTTTATTTGCAAGGATATAATTTTAATCTAGGGCTAGGTTAATAGATAATTGAGCATGCCATGACGTTGTTAGGATCTCATATAGACCTTTATGACCTTGGCCTATAAATGGACTTTTATGGGCCTCTAAAATATCTTTTATACAATGACCAATACCCCAATTAATTCTATACATATGACCGGCAATGAGAAGGAGGAGGAAGGAAATGGAGGGAAGAGATTTTAATTTATGAAAAATGTAAATTGTATTTTTCACAATTGTACTCAATCCATCTCAAATTATAAGGCAGTTTGCAACAATAAATTTATCACAAATTACAAATCATTTTATAATCCCATTGACACATTAATATTTTTTTTCTATTATATTTTTTTAATGGCATGTTTTATTATTTATTATTCTTTCTCTTTTCACTTCTTTTATTTTCTCTTTCTCATACAATTAATGAATGGTAATTTTATAAAATAACTCATAATTTTTCTCTTTTTCTCACATACAAAATTAACTACATTGTGTAAAATTGTCAAGGTTGCTCATAATTTGAAACAAAGGTAGTAGTAGTATAAGTCCAAAACATGAATAAATATCATCTCCCCTCCAATTAGAAATCAAATCTCTAAACTTGTTTAAAGTGTTCAAATCATTTATCACCTGAACTAAATCACTTATCACCTGAACTAATTTATTATTAATTATTTTTTTAATTGTAAGGTGCTGCAGTGTACTTGTCATTTGGAAAATTTAAAAAGACAATTAGCTTGTATGGTGCTCTTCGAAGATATTTTTTATCTCATCAAATCAAAATATAAATAATTGCAAAATGTGTCTCCATGTATTTACAAATATGTAAGTTAATTTTTTATATATAAAATACAATATTTGTTAGATATATTTAATCTTTATAAATGGTACCCCAAATGTGTTGTTATTAGCTAAAAAATATCAATATTTCAACTTTATTTTACAGGTACCGAAATTTCATTGGTCCTAGTAAAATACTAAGAAGAAATTTGTTGATATAAATAATATATTATTATATGTATTTGACACATATAATATTGAAGTAATTATTAGAATTTTTTGGTTAAAATTATTAAATTTATTATCGTCTAATTAGAAATCATAAACACACAATATTATAGTACATACATTCATATATCCATTAGCCATACAAATTGATTTCAAATATGCACGATTTTCAAGTGTTCGAATGTACATTATATAAATGGTTAATGGACGGACTTCTTTTTTTGAGGGAATACCGACACTTTGTTATATTCATCAATCATGCTCTAAATTGTGTTAACTGTCTTATTTATTATATGACGTCAAATTTGTGTTAACGATTTATTGTATGATGTCAAATAGAATGGGAGTTTGAGTTGAAGAGAATAGAAATTAGAAGCATGAAGATATACCCTAGTGAGGTTTCAGAGACACCAGTAGATTCAGCTATGAGAAGACCTCCTTGAGAAGTCCTCTGTGAGTAATACAAAGTAGTATGGGGTTGAGGTGCATTGTGGTAGAATCTCTGTCTAGTCAAAGGTGCCAAAACAACTCTGAAAATGGGAATGGTTAGGAAGACCAAGCATTGAAAATTTGGAAAAGTAAGTAAAGTAGTGTGTTTGAAGGTACATATACATACCTATGAGATAGATTGAATTTTCCCATCTTGTAAGGAGTAAGAAGAGGAATGGGATCAACCGTTAATGCACCAGCCATTTCCATTTCTTGGTTGATTATTATGTTCAAACAATAATCCACTATGAAGGGGTTTGTGTATTAAAAGTAAGTAATATGAAAGAACTAATTGTTTCAAGAACAACTTTCTTTTTGGGTTATATTCTACTCAACAACAACTATTTTAAGTTTTTATTTTGTAGTCATTATGTTGTGCTTTGAAAATTTTAAAAAACAATTATGTTGTGCTTTACTTGCGTTTTTAATTGCAAGTTGCCTCTATGTACTTACTTTGCTTTAAAAATTCAAAAAAGACAAATTAGCTTGCACGGTGCAACTTTGTAAATAATTTTTATCTAAATGCAAAAGGTGACTTTATGTATTTATTTACAGATTTGCAAATTACATGTTTTATGACATCTAGTAATTGTCAATTTTTATAGAAAATTTTCAAAGATCGAGTCATCCGATTTAGCTCGGTTAATATAAAGACAATTTCTTTTATAGAGATCGAGTTATATAATTAAGTCATTCAATTTAACATGATGCTCTTACGTATTTAGCAACCCGATAGTTAAATTAGTAGTGATTGATCTAGTACCCTTATCAAATTGATCACTAAGCTGATTTTTTTAGAAGGCATCACTTCATCTTTATCATTTTGAAAACTCTAAATCCCAATAAAAAATAACTCTCATTGTCGTGCCCAACCGACCCTTTTGCAATTCACAACATCACATATCCATTAGTCACGTACATAGACAACCCCAAAGAAGGATATTATTCGAACAACCTTTTGTGAGACAACTTATGCGACAACCAAATATATAGAAAGAAAAGTATGTAGTGACACGAAAACCAAAGTAATAAAAAGAGAAAGTTAAAACATGATGTGAGTATGAGAGAAAAAATTGTCATCAAAGTTGTCACAAAATGATTGTACAAATATCATTTCTCTTTTAAGAAGGCCAAAAATTGCTTACCAAAGAAGCAAATTAAAATTAGATTAAATATAACCATACTTTTTTAAGCAATGATAATGTTATTTTTTCCCTAAAAATATAATATTTTTCACTAATAGGTAGCTATAATTTTCTCTAACAATGAAAATTACAATAACCTTTTTAGGGTGTGTTTGGATTGAAGGTTTAGGAGGGGAAGGGAGGGGAGGGCTCACATTTTTTTTTGAAGGAGGGGGGACTCACTTTTATTTTTTAAATTACAAACAATATAAAATATTTTTTTAAAATAAATTAAGTATTTTTGAAGTATTATATGATCATTTATCATGTTGTTAATTCAATTTTCAAAAAATTATTTTATAATGTCTGTAATTCAAAAAAGAAAAGTAAATCCTCCACTCCTAAACCTTCCATCCAAATAGACCCTTAGGGTCCGTTTGATGGTCAGGATAAGGAGACATGATATGATACATTAATCATATCCTGCTTAAATCTCATGTTTGATGCACCAAAGGGATAGGATAAAATAAACCATTTTCCTATCCTATCCTGAATTTCCTTTGTAATTTATATCTTGAATATAGGCTGGGTTAGAAATTATCCTGATGGGATTAGAAGATCATTCCTTATTTATTATCTTGATATTCTGCCATTTTTAAAATATTGTCATTTTTAAAATAATGATAGCATGTATTTTCTATTATAATTAATAACATGCCATTTTTATAATATTTAATTAATTATGAGAGCAATTTTTTCATTTCACTATAATGATATCTTGTTTGTTATCATGTGTGCATCAAACACATGATAGGATTAATGTTTATCATGTCCTTATCATATCATATCTCTATCCTATCCTTACGATCAAACGGACCCAAGGTTGATTAAAATGTCACTCACATCTCTCATTTTTTTAATCGAACACAAACTCCCTTACCTAATTTTATGGTGCCAACATCTCCCCATTCAATTTAAGTTTCACTCTTTTTATTTTTAGAAAATGCTAACAATTGTCTTTAAATACAAAATTATATATATTTTATTTTCTTGACAAGTAGCCTAACCTTTGGTGCATTTGTCAGCATCACCTCTTTTATGATTACAAAAATGCTATAGGAACACAAATAATGAGTAAGGGTGTTCATGGTTTAAAAACCAAACCAAACCAAATATTCCTAAATCCATTTTAATAAAAACTGGTTTTTTTGTTAAAACAGTTTGGATCAACTTTAGTTACGGTTTGAAACCAGTTCAAACTCAATTTTCAATAGAATTTTTTTTTTCAACTGTAACAGCCCGATTTTTGCTAGATTTGAATTTTTAATTGTTTTTAATTGTTTACTATGTGTTTGTTTGTGCTTATATGTGATTAATTGCCTCTATGTGTATTTTGGTTGAGATTAGTGGGCTTTGGTGTTAGAAGGGTATTATAGTCATTTTGGACTCAGGGGTATTTTGGTCATTTTGAGAGTAAGAGTAATTTAGTAATTTCATGATAAGGATTATTTTAATGCTTAGGTGAGAGCCATTGTTATTTTATTAAGTTACTAGTGGGTTGTAGTAATTTATTTTATAACCGGTAAGTGATCGTTATTATTATTTTTAACCGTTAATAGATAGAAACTTTGGAGGTTAGTTTATAAGTGTTGAG
>Ga0315914_1003359_pt1 | contig 24334 bp, 13 predicted proteins | sample MpolenodulesMG_FD_203920 | JGI IMG/M metagenome (GOLD analysis project Ga0315914, IMG submission 203920) | Medicago polymorpha root nodule microbial communities from Los Angeles, California, United States - elongated nodules | ecosystem: Host-associated > Plants > Roots > Nodule | place: USA... | reverse complement strand
TTTACCCCTTTCCCACGGCAAATACCACCACCGTATATTTTGATAATATTAATGAAGAAATGTTGTTTAGCTATACAAGTTTTCTATCTGTGTTTGTGGATTTATTGTACATTAGTTTTCATTTAAAGATACTTTAAACCAACAAAAATTTAATGTCATTGAGCAGTTAGAGAAATGTGTAAGATGCACATAGACTAATAACAATGCTTGATTGTAACTAAGAAATAAAATAAATAAATAACAATGTTTAATGTTTACGAGCTACTTCTAGTGGTTCTTAATTATGAGTACAAATTTAGAGATACATTAATAAATTTAGAGAGTATAAATTCTTGGTCTAAGTGGTCCTATTATGTGTGAACTAACGTTCTGTTTGATACTGATAATAAAATTATCTATTCATCTAGCTTTTGCACTAAATATGAGGGGGACTTTAGCCATTTTTTTGAATAGAGAACCAAAATTGCTACATTTTAAAACTTAAGAGGTAAAAAATGGGTTTAAACTTATTTTATACCAACCAATCTACTTCTAAACTTTTATTCAAGACTTTGTATGTAATTTTAATTCCAAAACATATCTCAATCTTTAAAACAAGGAATAAATCCTAAAAACATTCTAGAACCAAAATATCTTAATTTAATTTTTTTATGTGTTATTTTCAACATTTACGGTATAACTTTTTCAAAAATGAATAGCATTATGATTTTTCTTTTCAAGAAAACACACTCCGTAGTTATGTAATTTAAAATATAAAAAATAATAATTGATAACTAATAAGAGAGCATTAGAAGTTAAGGAATATTTTTTCAAAAAATTATACATGTGGCGTCTACGCCAGCTTTGACTTGGTCAAAATTGATATGGAGGTCAAAACTGAAAAAGGGGCAATACTTATGTAATACCCTAATTAGGAAAAAAAAATTATTATCTAGGAGCTCAGTTAAAATAAGTTATTTACAAATTTAGGTTCAAGATTTTTTTTTTTTGATTTATTTAAAAAAAAAAGCTTCTAAATCTCTAATTCTAGAATAGTTACACATTTCATTATTTATTAGACGTTTAATATTAAACTCAAATGGTCATAATAATAGGATTTAGCTAGAAATAATTTTATTAATGAATGAATATATTTATAAACAAAATAACAATTTGTGTGTGTGAAAAGTGGTCCACACAAGAATGAAAATTAATTAAATAAATAAAAATGAAGTCATATACTTAATTAAATAATAATAATAATGGAATATAAAAAAGAGAAAGAAAGGATGGAGAAGCTTCGAGTGGAAGTGAAACCAGCACGGGAAAAGAAAAAAAGTATGGAGGAGGAAAGAGAAACCGATCAGAAGAGAAGAAGAGGAAAAACAAAGCCGAAAAATTGTGGGATAGACAAGAAAACTAATGGGAGAAGCATCAATTACTACTATTGGAGGTAATGGACTCTCTTCTCTTCTCTTCTCTTTGTTCATTGAAATTTTAAAGTTAGGGTTTGAAATTAGGAAAATTGGGAATTTGGGTAAAATTTATCTGTGGTAGCAAGCTTTAGAATATTTTGATGAGCATAAAGATACTGTAAAACAACAGGCACAAGTGTGGCCCTTAATCCTAGATTTTGATGCTTGTAGGAAGCATAAATCTGTTTGCTGCACAAATGCAAACTTGTAGTCTCGTATGATTTTAGGATGAATTGATTCCCCAAACTCTAGTTACCCTAATGGTATTAGTACGGTAGTCTAGAATACTAGTATACATGCTTAAAATCAATACGAAAATGTAACTAGGTGATGAGAGATTGAATAGCAAGTGAAGTGATCAAAGTTAATGCATCCTATGAATTAAATGCTTATAGTATTTTAAAAATTGTTTGGATAAAGACCGGTGAAAACCTCACTCGTCTATTATGTCCACTTTGTCTGTCATGCTCCCATTGAATTCTTGTGACTCACCGTTTCTTTGATTTCATTTCATTTTTAGATTCACAGGTGGCAAAGTAGAAATCTCCCAAGAATTGCATATTGATCCAAGAGTTTATTCTTTGGGGTAGGCTTTTATCTTGATTAATGATTATTATTTTGTGATTTTAGTATGATGGAGCTATAGGAATAGAAATATCATTTTTCTCTTGAGTTGTACAAATGATGAGATGGTTATACATACAATGTTGAGGATTAATTTAACATTTTGGAGTGTCACAGATAAACGAGACACCATCAAATTTCAATAGCTCATTATTTTAGAAAGGTGTATATGTTTCTATGTATTAGGCTTGCTAGGCTAAATATAAGATGAGTTGTGTTAGCCTATGTGCTTGTTATGGCTTGAAATTGGGTCGTGACAACTTAGGGGGCGATTTTGTATTTTATTTTGTTAGGGGGCTAAAATCGTAACTTCTTGAAACATAGGGGGCCAAAACTGCTATTAAGCCTTGTTTTTTTGTTTCACCAGCATTGACCATCACCATAAATATAGAGGAGAACAATAGCTATAGATGATGTATTCAGACCATTTTATTTGAAAATAGTAATAAATGATATACTGAAAAAATTTAAAATGACATTTGATATTATTTTTTTATTTCATTTCTAAATAAATACTAATATTCCCTCAAAAAAAAAAATATTAATATGAAAGGACGATCTACTTATTCACAAATATACGGTTATATAAAGGAAATCTGTATTCTTTACAACTTTTTTTGGAGTTAACCATTCAATTTTCATGAGAAAGATGCATCGTCGCATTGATAAACTCTAGCCAATAACTAATTTAACAAATACTTTTTTAGAGGGAATTCTGTAAATACTTAATTAAAGTATTTACTCAATATGCACTAATAGAACAAATTGTTCAATGGGGTATTCAACTTAGGGGGTGCTTAGGTTTGCTTGGAACTTGAGTACATTGTTTTAGTTTTAATTTACTTATGGGCTGTGATTGGGATTGATTTCTTGAATTGGGGTCTGATTGTTATATACGACCTTGTTATTGTGTTTGATTTTTCTATTCATTTTGCTGTCTTGGCGCATCCTGTGCTTTGAGCCATTTTTAAATGCAATTTTGTTTGGCTTTTGCAAATAAAAAAAATTAAAGTTTCAATTTGATCTTTTAAAATTTGCTCGCAACTCAATTATGTATTTGACAAAAAAAAAAAATCAAATTAGTCTCTAACATTTTTATATGGGGGACAAATTAGTCACTCTTTTAATTTTAACCAAATTTTAGCTAATTAGTTGTTGATGTATTGGGTTAAAATGATGATGTGTTGGTTAGTAGTAACACATTGAAAAAATTTGCTAAAGCATAAAGTATTTTGGGTCAAATTAGTCCTCAAATACATAGTTTGGTCGGACTCACACGTGAATTTTAATCAATAAAGAGAGTGTATTAAAGAGTGTGATACTAACACTCATACAATAAAAAACGTAAATGCATATCTCATATTTTCTGTATGCGGACAAAGAAAGACTCGAGGAGTTAACTGTCAGTGAAGAATCTTCTACGTCAGTAGAGTCATGACTCTTGTCATAAATGAAGAAAAAAAATTCTTAAATTCAATTTTGACCCATTATTCTTATTAATTCATAATTTAGTAAGGTTCACATTTGGACCAGTTCATATTACAAGTCCTCATAATTTCAAATTTAAAAATTGGAGACCCAAAAAAGTAAAAACGCAAATAAACAAAAAGTGCATTTAACATAAAGTAAAACAACTAAGCACATATGAAAGGATGTTGAACCATTTGATGGGTTAAGTTGCGAGTTTGAAATTGTAATTCTCCTTTCTACGCTAGTAAGTTTCTTTGTTTATCGTTCATGGGATATTAGATATGTGGTAACATTCTAACCTCAAGAAATAAAATCAAACATGTTGTTGTGAGCATTGTAAAATATTTCTCCACCATCCCTCAATTTAAAATAAATAAATAAAATAACATGTTGTTGTGAGAGTTGGCTATATGTTTCTTTCCCGAGAAAGTCCAGTTCAACTCATGAAATTGCCCATTTGAGAAGTATTAAACTTGTTAAAAAAGAAAAGAATATCATATTTTTGTTGTCGATTCAAAAAATATTCTCATAGAAAGCCTTAAGGGTCTAAGCCCCGAAAGTTTTTTGGGGAGGCTAATGTCAAATATTGTAATTATTGTGAATTAAAAAACAGTTCGTTGTTTCGTCACTATGTTTTTTTCAAAACTTTAAGAAAAAAACAAAAATTTCTTAGGTATTTTAAAGAGATTGGTTGAGTACCGATACTCTATAGATAAAATTTATTTAAAGTTTAAATTTATTTTAAAATTAATTATATAAAAATATGACATAACATTGGATAAGAAAAATGATTTTTGTACAACTATTTTTTATAACTTTTGGACCATTTTTCCTCTCATATTAACATTGCGTTTTTACTCTCTCTCTTACTTTTTACCAATAAAAAAAGAGAATGAAAAAGTCATCACATTTTTTTTTACTAAATGACTATACAAATATCATTATTACTTAGTAAATGAATAATTAAATAAATTTATTTTAAAAATTCACTCTTTACAAACGGGCCATGCTCCTGTACCGTTAAATCCACCATATTCAAGTCTGTACCCCTCTCAACTGCCACAGATCTTTTCTTGTGGGCTCCACCAAACGGATTTCACGCTGTCCTTCTGGGGCTGTGCATATCCAGAGAGTGCAATGAATGAGTGATTTTTCACTCATCATTTACTGATGCATCTATGTGCTAGTAATTTGAAATCAACGGCAGTTATATTAACCACGTGTCACCAAAGACAAAAGTTAGGACACGTGTCATCCATTCTCTGTTACTGATTCTCTGATGCCCTATGCATGAAAGACGAGCCACGGTTTCATTTGACAGTAGAAGATGAAACTGAAACAGAAAAAGAAAAAGAGCAGTATTAATTAATTTTACCATGAATCAGTAATTTGCAACTAGTATATAAACACTACTCCTCAGCAAGATTGAAAACCACACACTTCACTCCGCAGCTCTTGTCTTCTACTCTTGCTTATGCCTTCTTTGTCCTTCAACAATTTCTTTGTGATCTCGTGCATTGTCTTTGTGGTGATCATGATGGCTGCCTCGGTTGATCCTTTGGTGGTTGGTCGTGTGATTGGTGATGTTGTTGACATGTTCATACCATCTGTTGGCATGTCTGTTTACTTTGGTCCTAAACATGTCACAAATGGTTGTGACATAAAGCCATCCATGGCTATCAACCCACCCAAGGTCACTCTCACTGGAAACACGGATAACCTCTACACTCTGGTCAGTCACTTTGATCTTGCATGCATATCATCAAAGTTTTGATGGATTTTTTTAACAATTTTTTGTGCATGCAGGTTATGACTGATCCAGATGCACCAAGCCCCAGTGAGCCAAGCATGCGTGAGCTGATACACTGGTCATCATTTTTATCTTTATTTTCTTCTCATTTCTTCATAATTTATCTTTTTTTCAACTCGATCTACACTTCTTTTCTTTTTTATTTGTCCTTCCCTATTTTTTCTTTTTGGATAATTATATTTTGATATGAATTTACTGATCTTCATGTTTCCATTTTTTAAGGATCGTGGTTGACATCCCGGGGGGAACAAACCCAAAGCGAGGTATATATAAAAAAATAATTTTCGATCGGCATCTTATAACTATTTTTTTCTTCTCTTATTATGCACATGGGTTTATATAGTTATATTATTTTTTTCACTTATCAAGATGTTGCATGGATGAGTTTATATAATTTTTTTTGGATGACATACAATATGTTAACAACATTTTAAGAAGAAAAAAAGCTTGATAGAACTGGTTATATTGTTCCACCTGCCAATTGTTGATTTCAGAAATGTTTGTTTGGTTTTTCAGAAAAAAATCGACATGCATGCATCTATTTTTGGCTTTTTCCATATTTAGGCTTCTTTGTAAAAAATATCACAAAATTTCAAGTAGTTACATCACATCACATCCTTGTTCTACTGCTTCAATCTAACAAATGAGCTTCTCACACTTGTTTTCTATATTAAATCCCGGATTCAATGTTGTCTTCCATCCTGCACCTGTGCTGCTTGTGACGGCTATGTACACGTCTTAGTTAACCACAAATTATTTTTCTTAGTTTTTCTAATACTTATTAACACATTCAGTTTTTTTAGAAGATACATTTCTTCTATACCTAGTTAACCAGTTTTTTTCACTCGGATAAATTTGAACAAACATTAAACCAAACATTTATTTTTTCGTAAAGGTAAATCATGTAAGTTTCCTAAAAAATAAAAAAAAAATCATGTAAGTAATTAAGAAACATCATCACTATATTTCTAAAATACTTCATACTTTTTTGAGAAATTATACAATGCATAAAAAGATACACCAATTTTGACGACGGGTGTCTTTCCTTGAGATCATCACACGTAGCATGTGGCTTGCATGTCACAAAAGTGGCTGCTTGAATTTCATGACCAATGTGTCACACAGGAAACGTTCCACTTGTTTCAAAGAGAACAATTTTGAAACCACACTTTATTTAGTTCCTATAAAATAGGCTTAATTGCACTTTTGACCCCTTATGTTTAATGAAGTTGCGATTTTGACCCCCTAACTAATTAAAATACAAATCAGCCCCCTATGTATTGGATCTTTGGCAGTTTTGACCCCTTAGACCAATTTTGACTCGGTCAACGCTGACATGGCACTTCAAAGCAATGCACACGTGGCGGCTTTGAAGTGTCACGTCAGCGTTGACCGAGTCAAAATTGGTCTAGGGGACCAAAACTGCCAAAGATCCAATACATAGGGGGCTGTTTTGTATTTTAATTAGTTAAGGGGCCAAAATCAGAATTTCTTAAAACATAAGGGGTCAAAAGTATAATTAAATATTGTTAAAAGGTTTTTTTTCAAGATAAATTGTAACTATAATTCTATTCTTATTACTTGCTTTTATATTCATCATATTTTATACATACTCTATAATTAATTGTAGAAATATAGAAACAATAAATAAAATAACCTTAATTAATTTTTCTTTGGTGTTGCAAGGAAAGGAGATTCTTCTTCCATATATATAGAAACAATAAATAAAATAACCTTAATTAATTTTTCTTTGGTGTTGCAGGAAAGGAGATTCTTCCATATATAGGACCAAAACCACCGGTTGGTATCCACCGATACATATTGGTTTTGTTTGAGCAGAAGGGACCAATAGGAATGGTTGAGCAGCCAACCAGTAGAGTCAGTTTCAACACTCGTTATTTTGCAAGTCAATTGAACCTTGGTCTTCCTGTGGCTACAGTCTACTTCAACTCCCAGAAGGAGCCTCAAGCTAAGAGGCGCTGAAGTACTGCTAAATAATGTTGCCGCATGATACATAAATATGAATGAATAATGGGGAGGGTGTGTATATAGTTTATATATTGCTGCATAGGGTTACTCAGTATCAGTCCTCAAAACAAGAACAATGTGCTTCATGTTATGTGTAGCCTCTGATAACTTTCTTTTATATATATATATATATATGCTTCTCCTTTGCTATTTATAAAATATATGAAGCTTATAAACTATCTGTTATAAGCTATCTGTCAGGTGTGCTAATGCTTTATGTATACATAAAACCTTCTGATTGAACGGCAATTATATATATTTAGATTTGCAATCGATATCCTCGTAGACTTAGTTCAGTTGGTATACACAATGCATAAAATATGCAAGGTTCGGGGTTCAAATCCCGACCACCACCAAAAAAAGATTTACAATGGATAGACATGATAAAGGATGTGAGGATATATGGAGTAATTGAATTTGGATGTCAAAGAGTCAAATTCTATATTAGATGCTTCAAGTAAATGACTTTAAGCAAACCAAAGTGGTACTCTTCATGTACAGCTTCCTTTGGTTTTTAAAATCCTAACCTAAAGTCCAGCTTGTGGTGTACGACTACTTTCAAAAATTAAAGCCGTACTCAACATATACATATGTACGGCTTCATTTATTTTTTTTTTATAATATTTTTTTTGAATGGATAATATAGACACGGAAAAAAGTATTAATTTAACATTAATTTTTATAACATAGAATCTCAATGACACAATGAGGTTGTGATTAAAACATGTTGGAACTAGGCTAAAGTTTGAGAATAAATTATTATATATCTGATCTGATAACATGCGAATTGTGGTTCATATTTTGGCATGTGTACTAATAATGTGCATGTTGAGTTGAGGTTGGGACATGTAATCTTAAACGATGTCAGATCGAGGCATGAATCCCGAAAATTAAAGGGTTTGGTTGAGGTATCTTAGGTTGCACGTAAATACGAGTCTAAGGCGTAGGAGGGTAATGGAAACTAAGACTATTAATCAAAAAGGTATGCTGATAAGTTCAGTCCCTTTCCTTGGCTGAATCAATTGGCATTGCAAAACATTGTATTTTCGCCAAATTGAATGTGTTGCTAGTTGGATGGTATTTCGTTGTGGAAAATACAATATTTATGAGGGCAAAATCCAAAAAAACAAGTGGGTTTAAACACTTATATGAGCAATCAAATCGCTTCAGGAAGCAATGTTGTTATTTTTGCTAAAATTATCACATAAGAGTTTGAAATGTTGAAAATCAAGAAAAATAAATTTGTCATTACACCTCAATGTTGTCTCATTTGGTGAATCTAATACGGCGGGGTGGAGGAATGGGTAGCTTAACTGGAATGATAAAGGATCTGGAGGTCCTTCTTGGTTCAAACCCGAATAAGGAGTTTATATTTAATCTAACAACTAACTACTACCTCAAGAAACTAATTGTTTTTGAGATGATTGGTCGATAGTTTGATAAATGATGTATTTGCACATAAGTTTTAAATTTGAGAGAGGTACTAAAAGCGGCAATCAAAAGAGGAAAAGTAAGAATGTAATATTTTCTCATTCCATTTTCTGAAACGGTGCTAAAATGCATAAACAAAACTACAAGTAGTAGACAATAAATTAGTAGATGGCATGGTACTAATATGCATAAACAAAACTACAATTAGTAGAAGATAAATTAGTAGAAAACAAATAAAAATAAATGCAAAGCATATGTTATTATGCATAAAGTGATTACAAAATACTAACAATCTTAGTTTCTTTTTATATAATAGTCTATGTGTATAGATCTTTGGATAAAAGCTTCTTCTTTTCTCTATTCATTGGATGTCATTGTTATTAATATAAAGGTCTTTCAAGCTACAAAGACCCTTCACTGAAAAATAAGTTTCTTCACTGAATTTGCCCCTTTTCAAGTGTTCCAAACTACAAATCTCATGATAGTCTTGAGACAAATCCTTCAAAGGCAGTTTTTAGTCTGCCCAAACTATTTATATAAAATAAATAAGAAATCAATTCAACGTCATTGGTTAGATTTCAGTTGATGAATCAAGATTAGTGAGAGTCTTGAGACAAAATCCTTGGAGGAAGAACTTACGGTACAACAAGTGTTAAGGTCTCTGTTAGGGTGTCTGCTTCAATTTAACACTCATCAAAAATTAAAATTAACATGCGTCATCGTTAAGAAACGACCTTGTATGATCTTTAATTAATCAAGGAAATTACCACTAAGTGGTTGTTATTAAGGCTAGTGGTTTCAATAATCTTATCTTTCTCGATACATTGATCCACTTTCTCTGAGTCTTTTACGTCCATATATTCATACATATCCAAATATGCATTTGCATCCATATACTCATACCACTTTACACTTCTACACCCATATATCCAGGACACTCTAACCTATGTGTAGGGGAATACATAGGTATATTCCTCCAGTTCTCTAGGTTGTCCTCTTCGTTTTGTTCGACTTTTTTATTTCCCAGGAAATCATCAAGGTCACTCAATATACCAATTTGTGTTGCTAGCTTTACTATCACATCACACTCGACGTTGTTATAATAATGAAAGTTTTGTAAGTCGATCGTAGCAACTAGTGCACATCGATACACATCAATATTGAAAAAGCAAATCTACTAAAAAAAAGAAACTCAGTATAAAAGAATTATAAACACATATTTTGATGGAATTCCTCAAAATAAAACACATTTGAAGATAGGTAACCAAGCATACAAATCATTAAAAATATATAAATGTTAAAAAGAGAAATTAATAAGGCATTTATATATGAGGTTGTTAGGAAGAGGGTGAAATTGCATCGCATGATTGATAGAGAATAGATATATATTGAGGGAAAAGAATGGGTTAAGTTGGAATGAAAGTGAAAATATATTGGTGCACAAGTGCAAGTAGTAAAAAAAGGCAGTAGCTGCAAGGGAAGGGAATTTGAGTCTAAAACTCTAGTGCTAGTGAGATAAGAAAGAGAGTATGAGTGATGTGCACCTAAGTGAAAATAGGATGAGCATAAATAGAGAAAGACAATATAAATAGGATGAAATTAGGTCAGCCTCTCAAATAAGCATTCTTCTGGCAATCTCTTTTCCATTTTATTTTTTTTTGGTTTTTGACTTAATTGTGTTCTTAATATTTAGTATTTTTTATGTTGTAAAACAAAATATGCAGGAAACACCCGGAATTGGATCACCTCCTGCTCCTTATCTGTTCTGCCATCTTCCTGCCCTAATCCAACGGCTGAGAATTAAAGTAAATATATATAAAAAAGAAAGAATAGTTTTATAGAGAGAGAAACAAAGGTGCGTCATCTCCCTCTTCATCAAAGCATCATTTCAACTCTTCTCTCCATTTTCCAGAAATTGTAATTGTCATCGAGTTAAATTAAAATTTCATTTCATATACACATGCCATGCACATCTTGTATATTCCCCAATGGATTAAATTAAATAAAAAACCCTAAAAATGGTAGAAATTTTGATAAATTTGTAATTGAATTGAATAGAGGGGAAAGAAGAAGAACTCAGTGTTTTGTCATCTTAGTGTGTTTACTTTTCTGCAACGCCAACTGCCCACCATTTTCAACATCATTTTCACATCGTATACACCGTTTCTGGTCCCTTTAATCCCTTCGGTGGCCGTCGATATCGTCATCGTTTAACAGCAAGACGGTTCATTCAAATCATCAACATGGTGTGTTCAGTTCGGTAAATTCCAAGGTGTTTTAAAATCAAAAGAAAAAAATCGTTCAAATGATGTTGAAGTTGATTTCAAATGTATCTTGATAACGATGGAGAAGCATTTTTTCTTAGAGAAGTTGATGCTGATGAAGCAATTTTCTTAGAATCTGGTGATGATATTGATGATCAATCTTTGAGGTCAGTAGTAATTTTGGTTTTGAGGATGGGAAGATTGTAGAGAGGACTAGTTCTAAGCGTTTGCGAATACTTGCATATTATTGATTGCATTTTGTAATGTTTTTTTTTCTTTTTAATTTGTCTCATTTAATGTTGGATTGATCCAACAATGGGAGAAGGGTGAACGAGAGATGGCTGGAGACAACAAGCAGGAGAGGATCCGGATCCAAAATACCCTCTAGAAGAAAATACCACCAAAAACAATATCATAGCTTCTACTTTTTTGACAGCAAATAATATCATGTACAACACCAAATCCAACTAAAGAGGAGTGCAGACAAGGCACACAAATCTTTTTTTTAATAAACTTTGTTAAAATAAAAAACTTGATTTTTCCAAATAGATAGCATTAATTAGTTTTATTGAAAAAGAGTAAGCAAGAGTAATTGAGAAAGTGTATGATTGACAAATTAAATTTTATTCTTAAACTATCAAAACAATATTTAATTAGGACGGCTAAATCCGCACTCAAATGACAAAGCTAAGCTCAAGCTCATGGAAGCACACAAAACTAGTTTAAGACAAAAATATTAAACTATAAGAAAAACTAGTACTGTATGTATGAACTTTTTTCCAGAGAATAAGTAGCCGTCACCTTCTTCATTTTGCACCCTACTCCTCTTTGCTTTGAGATCTGGGTCTCTGCTTCCGTTCAATGCCCTTAAAGCATTAATATTAAAATGTGTCACCATTGAGAGAGACCATGTATGATTTTAATCAAGAAAATCACACTCGTAGTTGTTATAACAACGAAATCATTCCAAGTCAAACGGAGGAACTAGTACACATCACCAGCTTAACAATTTCTATTGTCTAAAATCTTCACCCCTTGCAATGAAAACGACAAATTAAGAACATGTCAATGATACACATCAAAATTGCAAAATCAAATCAACTAAAAAAACAACTAACAATAAGAGAATTAGATTCTGTATCGAAAGCAAAAAAAACATATAAAACCAATTTGATCAAAAGAAGAAGAAAACAATATCCACCATCACTATAAAATAAAGATTCCGAAATATTTTAACCTAAAAAGAGATTTCGAATTATGCCAACACAAAACTATAACTTGGTTATAAACACAGATTTTGATGGAGTTCCTCGAAATAAAAGATTTGAAGAGAAGTAACCAAGCATAAAAATCATTAAAAATTAGAAGATAAGTAACCAAACATAAAGATCATTAAAAAAATGGAAATATACATGTTAAATAGAGAAATTAACGAGGCACCTATATATGATGTTGTTAGGAAGTTGGTGAAATTTCATGTTGAAAGAGAATAGATATATCTATATATATTAAGGGGAAAGAATGGGTTACGTTGGATCTAAGGTGCCAGATTGGGTTCGAACAACTAGTAAAAAAGGCAGCGGCTGCAAGGGAAAGGAATTTGAGTTTGAAACCCTAGTATTATATTATACAATACTAGTGAGATAAGAAAAGGAAAATGAGTGATGTGCAACTGAGTGAAAATAGGATGAGTAGTATAAATAAAGATAGATAGAGTGATACACAAGTTACTTGAGTGAGTGATGGATGAAATTAGGCCAGCCTCACAAAGAAGCATCTAGGTCTAGCCCCTCCACTTCTGTTAATCTCTTTTCCACTTTTCTTTAAGGAAATTGTACTATTTTTTCTTGCCCAAATAACGTTAATTGGCCCAAATTGAACAAAAATGAAAAGCACTAAAAGAGAAAAAGTTAAAATGATGTGACTAAATTCTTTTAAAAAAAATGATGTGATTAAATTATTTACTTTTTGGGTCTTGTTAACCGGTGCCCCGAGACATTGGTTAAGAAACTAAAAGTAGAAAGAAAAGACAAAATTTGCATTGAAAAAAGCACTTTTTCAACTTTTAAAAAGTATAATACACAATTTTCGAGGTAATATTTTCTTTTATAATTCCTTAACAAGTGCCCCGGTAGCACTTTTTAACATTTCCCTTACTTTTTTTTATTTGTTTTATTCATGTGTACCCGGATGTTTTTTTATTTGAAGTTGCTCGTGTAATATTTTCTCATTCCAATACAACAATTTAATAAGACATTAAAAAATGTAACATATTGTTTAGAAAGACTAGTAATAGAGATGGTTATACACACACACACTCATACACACTATAGAATGGTGAGTTATGTTAGAGTTTCTAATGTTCATGCTAGCACCCACGACACTACGGTGGAGAAGGAAGACACATCGTCGTCTCTGGAGAGGTACAAACAGTTTAATAGAGTTCGCCTCCAAAATTTTGAAACCCAAAATATTTATATATATATATATATATATATATATATATATAGATATATATAGATATATAATGTGAAAATATGAATATATACTGATAGCTTTGTAATGTTTACAATACCAAAGGCGCGTCCTAGTGGTAAAACTCGGTGGTGTTACATTTGGTGTCTGCAATTCAACTCCCAAGGAGGATAAATAAAAATACAATATAACTTATAATTTTTTGCGCTCTGACAACAAACAACATTATAAATATTCTCTAACAAAATAAAATAAAAAATCATTAAATGTCGGACTTCCAATTTCACATGAACGACCCTGGAAAGACACCTTCCAACGCAACAAAACGGGGAACGGGAGAGAGCTCGTGGAGAAAAAGAAGCATAGTTCTAACAAGGACAAACTACAAAACATCTTTGGCGACGTGGTTCAACCTATGCAACGTAATCGGACGAAAAATGAGGATAGCAACAGAAATTATGATGATGTTATGCAACATAGGCGGGGGCAATTGGTTTCATATCAATGGGGTAGCATTGGTTACCGAAAAAGTAAATCTTGAATAATTTAGTATAGTTTTGTATGTAGCCACCCCATTGATATATTATTTGTCTACTCCAAGCAATTTTATTAATTCAAATAGGGGTGATATTAATAAAATATTGGTAATCTATTTAGTTTAGTGTCAAATATTATAGATAAATTTGACTTCTTAAAACTTCATAGAGCTCAACTTTTATAAATAATTATTGTTTGATTTTATCTTCATTAAATATAAGGAAAAATTATTGTGAACTTATTTTACTTATTGATTAAGTTTAATATATTAGTTTTTAAAATATATTTTATTTCTTCTTTATATTTGGCACCCTTGTAAAAATTGTGCTAACTTCGCCGCTGAACATAGGGTTGGTTGGGCTAGCTATTATATGCTAGCTGATGATGAACGGGATATAAAGAGGATTATGAACCTGCCCTTTTCAGCACCGTTAGATCAGAGGCTATAATTTAATGTTGCTAAGTTCATGTTGTACCACTCCATATGTTTTCATTGCGGTAAATATGGCCACATAATATAGGGTGTTTGTTTCAAGTTCAATAAATTTATTCCGAAGTTTGAAACTTGGTTTTTGTGAGCTGAAACTTGGTTTTCAATTGGCTTGATGCTTTTGTCATTTGACTTACAAAAGAATTTGGCTTATTTTACAAAAATGAATTGCTTGAGATGCATATGTAAAAATTCTAATATTTTATATGATTGGTTTAAAATAGCATCATGTTACTTGAATAGTTGAATTTCTTTCCCATAAGCTTATCTGAACGAAGGCACTGCTCTAATTCAACTTGTTATATTTGAATATCAAATGGCTGCCTCATTTATGTATTGTTCACAAGTTTGAAGCTGTCTGTTTACAATAGGATTCAATAGAGGTATGCCTTAAAAGCGTAACCGGTTACCATAATATAAGTGAAAGGAGAAGCCAAACATTTCAAAAGCATAAAATTCAATGTACACAGGCGTCCCCTCCTCTCCGACAGCCACCACTGCCGGCACTGGAGCAACAGTAGTTTGGTTATGCAAGACAGGATCGTGATGGGCCTCCGCACCATTGAGGAATCGACATCTAATAAGATTTGTTAATTCCTAAAACAAGTTCAAAACTACATATCCAAAAAATACATAATGCTCTTGTTACTCCAAAAACAAAATTCACAACTCTATAAAATTTAAAAGTGTATATGCTACGCCAGACTCAACAATTACTTAGAATATTTACCTCAGTAATGGCTTCTTCCAAAACTAAAGTCCATTAGAAACAAGAATATGAACCTATGGAATTGTAAGGAGAAAAGTGTTTTTCATTATTCAAGTTGCCAAATACAAGTAATAGTCACCTATTTATAGTAAAGGTAACAACACAACTAAGCTAGCTTGCACTACAAGCAACTGTGCAAAGACTAACCCTAATATCACTAAACATGATTAAACTTGCATATGATCAAACTACTTAACCCTAACAATCCCTCCCCTAAACTGAGCAATCTCTGAAACAGTTTATACAAGGAGTTAGTTTGGTTCTTTCAAGCTATCCATAATGCCAAGCTTAGATATCAGTTTTCAAAATGCTTCCAACTTCAGTGGCTTTGTCATAATGTCAGCTAGTTGATCTTGTGAGTTGCAATGCTTCAACTCCATGATTCCATCTTTAGTTAAGTCTCTTAAGAAATGAAACCTGACATCTGTATCTACCATGCATGACTGGATTCTTAGATAACTTTATTGATGAGCTGTTATCACAGTATATTGTTGTTACTTCTTTATGATCTTCATTCAAATGGTGTAGGATTCTTCTTAGCCAAATTCCCTGACATGAACATGAAACCGCTGCAACATATTCTGCTTCAGTAGTGGAGAGATTAACTATAGGTTGCTTTTTAGATGACCAAGCTACTGCACTATCACCAATCATGAACACATAGCCTGAAGTGCTTTTCCCGTCATCAATGTCACCTGCATAATCTGAATCTGACCAACCAGTCAATCTCACCTCTTCTCCCCTTTTATACAGTATTCCATAGCTAGCAGTTCCTTTCAAGTATCTTAGAATTCTTTTGATAGCTGCCATGTGCATTTCAGTAGGTCTCTCCATGTATCTAGCAACCAGGCATACTGAATATGCTAGATCAAGTCTAGTGGCAAGTAGATACATTAAGCAGCCAACCATTTGTTTGAATTTTCTTGCATCTGTTGCTTTAGCATTCTCATCTTTCACCAGTTTACTTCCAGTCACTATAGGATTACACACCATATTGCAATTCTCCATACCAAACCTCTCTAAGATTTCAGTAGAGTACTTGCATTAGCTAATAAAGATTCCTTCATCACACAGCTTTACTTCTACTTCAAGAAAATATCTCATTTTTCCCAAATCAGTCATAGCAAAATTCTTTTGCATTGAATGTTTGAATGATTCAAACATCTCAATGTCATCTCCAGTGTAGATTAGATCATCTACATACAAGCTAACTATAAGTATTCTTCCATCAGAGTTATTTTCACAAATAAAGTATGTTCATGTGAACATTTCTCAAAATTTTCTTGAGCAAAGTAAGATTCTATTTTGTTGTACCATGCTCTAGGTGCATGTCTTAATCCATACAAAGCCTTCTTCAGTTTATACACTTTGCTTGTATCTTATTTTTGGTAACCTAAAGGTTACTCCACATACACATCTTCAATTAACTCATCATGCAAAAAAGCACTCTTAACATCAAGCTGATACACTTTCCAGCCTTTGCAAGCTGCAACTGCTAGAAGAGTTCGGATGGTGTCCCATCTTGCTACTAGTTCAAACACTTCATTGTAGTCAACTCCAAGCTTCTGAGCATATCCCTTAGCAACCAATCTGGCTTTGTGCTTCTCAATTTCCCCTTTTTCATTCAGCTTAGTTTTGTAAATCCATTTAACTCCTATCTTCTTGTAACCTGCTGGTAAATCAGTAAGTTACCAAGTGTTGTTACTTTCTATTGAGTCAATTTCTTGTTTCATAGGTTCTCTCCACACGTTCATCTTTGATGCTTCATCAAATGTACCAGGATCAGATGAAGTACTAAACAAAGCTAATCCAGTATGCAGTTCATCTTCTTCAGCTTCTCTACCAATCACATAATCTTTCAAGTAACCTGGTGGATTTCTTGTTCTAGGGGAAAGCTCAACTTCATCAGGTGACTCAACATCTATCTCTTCTTCATGATCAGAGGCATCATTCTCATGATCTGAAGTGTCATTCCCATTTGTATCATCAATACCAGTCATTTTAGGATCAGTTTGATTTACTTGCTCATCAGTTGTGAATTCTATCACATCATCATCTATCAAGGTTGAACTTGGTTGAGTGTTTTCATTCTCATTCCAGTTCCATCCTTGTGTTTCTTCAAATACAATATCCCTGCTAATTACCACTTTCTTATTTTTAGGGTCATATAGCTTATAAGCTTTTGATTCTTCACTCAAACCAAGTAGAATACATCTGGTACTTTTGTCATCTAACTTCTTCCTCTGAATGTCTGGTATATGAGTATAGGAAATGCATCCAAAAACACTAAAGTGTTGTACTGTAGGTTTCACACCACTCCATACTTTGACTAACAATGTAGGGCTTCTATTTAACACATGAGTGGCCTATACAGCTGCTTCTGGCCAGAAAACCTTTGGAACATCTCTAGCTGCAAGCATACTTCTTACCATATTCATCAAAGTTCTATTCTTTCTCTCTGAAACACCATTTTGCTGAGGTGTGTAAGCAGTGGTAAGTTGTCTTCTGATTCCATTTGAGCTGCAAAAGTCATTGAATTCTATAGAAGTATACTCTTCACCCCTGTCTGATCTCATGCATTTGATCAAACATCCATATTCCTTTTCAACTAAGACTTTGAACAATTTGAATGTTTCAAATGCCCTTGATTTCTCTTTTAATATTTATATCCATGTTTTTTCTACTAAAGTCATCAGTGAAAGTTATGAAGTATCTACTACCAGAGTTGGAACTAGGTGTGATAGGGCCACAAAGATCAGAATGAATCAATTCAAGCTTATCTGAAGCTCTCCATTGTGCTTTCTTAGGAATAGTTTCCCTATGTTGCTTCCCTAACAAGCAATCTTTGCATTTTGCTTCAATCTCCTGCAATATAGGTAAATCCCTCACCATTTCCTTCTTAATTAGAATTTTCAAACCCTTCCAACAAAGATGTCCATATCTTTGATGCCATATCTTAGCATCTTCAAACTTTTCAATTTTCAAACATTCAGGAACAATGACTGGTGCAGAGATGATGAACATTCTACTGGTGCTCATCTGTGTTGACATTATCAGACCCCTCTCCTCATGATATACTTTGCAAGTATCTTTCTTAAAAACAGTTGTTAGATTCTTCTGCTGAAGTTGTCCAATACTAAGCAAATTGTTTCTAAGTCCAGGAAGATAATACACATTTGTTATGACTTGAATCATGCCACCAATAAGCAATTTCAAGTTTCCTCTTCCCATTACAGGCATCCTAGAATCATCACCTAACTTCATTGATTCTCTAAACTCACTATCAAAGTCAAATAGCCCATCCTTTGTTCCTATCATATGATTTGAACAGCCAGAATCAAGAAACCATACCTCATCTTTGGCATTTGTGTTCAAGCAAGATTGAGCCATAAGAAGTAATTCACCATCTTCAAACTCAGCAGAGTTAGCATTTTCTTCCCATAGAGGACACTCATTCTGATAGTGTCCCAGCTTGTGACACTTGAAACACTCAACACTTCCTTTGTTGATTCTTCCTCTACCCCTTCCTTTAGCACTTGAACGACCTCTTCCTCCACCATACCCCACAGAACCTCTTCCACCACTGGAAACCTTCAAAGCTTGTTCAGCATCAACGTCTTGATTCTGAGATTTTATGTGTTGTTCTTGAACAAGTAAACTACTCTGAAGCTCGTCAATTGATAGTGTAGTGACATCGTTTGATTCTTCAATGGAACACACCACATAATTGAACTTACTTGTTAAAGATCTCAGAATCTTTTCAACAACTAGCGTTTGATCCATCTTCTCACCATGTGTTGTCATCTTGTTTGCAATAGAGAGAGTTCTTGCGAAGGAATCATCTATAGTTTCACCTTCTTTCATTGCAAGAATATCAATTTCCTTGCATAAACCTTCCAATTGAGCACGTTTCACCTTGGTATAACCTTGATACTTTCTACGCATGGCATCCCAAATATCCTTAGATGAATCTTTAACTAGAATGGTTTCCATGATTGTTCTATCAATGGATTGAAAAAGATAGTTTTTTACCTTAAGATCAAGAAGTTTACTATCCTTTGCAGCTTTTTCTTGTTTTGGTGTTGGATTCTCGGGGGCAATTGTAACCCCAGCTTCAACTAAATCCCAAAACTCTTTGGAACGTAGAAGATTTTCCATAAGCATGGACCAATGATCGTAGAATCCATCAAACTTTGGAACAGAAGGTTGTGCGAAATTTGCAGAATCCGCCATGGATGAAAGCTTAGAAAGGAGGAAGATGAAGAAAGAGGAATATGCGTAACAAACTGTAACAAACTTTTCCCGCCAAAAGCTGCGCTTTGTGATTTGTTCTACAAGCCCTTAACCCAAGCTCTAGATACCAATTGTAAGGAGAAAAGTGTTTTTCATTAATCAAGTTGCCAAATACAAGTAATAGTCACCTATTTATAGTAAAGGTAACAACACAACTAAGCTAGCTTGCACCACAAGCAGCTGTGCAAAGACTAACCCTAATATCACTAAACATGATTAAACTTGCATATTATCAAACTACTTAACCATAACAGAAGGGTCTAAACAATTTTTTAACAAAAAAAAAGAGTAATATTGGCATGCATTTGAAGAAACTCGATAATCATATCAATCAAGTAAGAATGGTTTCGCACCATCTCTTCATCAACAGGAGATTCCAAACATGAAACAATTGAAGCTTATATTAAAAGTTTCGTTGTCTGATCTTGGTTGTAGATTCATGTATGATCGATTTTTTAGCTGCATATCTTTCTATATTAGATGCATGAGCATCAACATTTTGTGCACCAGAATCTAATTAATGTTATCTTTGGTTTCAGTCCCTTCAGATGGCTATTGAATGTGTGTACTACACTCATAGCCTTGACATGTCCCAAGCACATTGTTTAGCCTGAAATGACGAAAATAAGTATAGATTTTAAAAACTCATCAATTGGTTAATATAAAGTTTAAAAACTAACAATACTAACAATAATTGTAGTTTAGAGCCAGTTAAATTAAAAAGAAATTTCAATCAATATCAATATGAAACAACTTCCTTTACGACCAATTTAGATGGGGATTTATGCCAAAATCACATTCCATACTTCAAAGTGCAATACCTCCACAGTGAATAACAGGGAATTCAATATTCTCGTGTTTAGAAATATAAAGCGAAAAAAGGCAGACTACATAAGACTGACGCAAAAAAGGCCTGTTGTTTCCAGTGTTACAGTTCTATTGAAGTGTGCCTTCCTTTCTTCGATAGCACACTTCAATAGTAAATATATTCTTGTACTGAAAGTTACAAGGAAAAAAAGAAGCAAATAGCACACTTCCATACCTGAAATCCATGGAATGTCTTGCACTGCATTCCAGAAGTAAGAAGAACCAAGCTGGTTTCATGTCTGTAAACATGACAGCTAACATTTAGTGTCTTTGTTTCCACCAGATGGAGTGATTTTGACTCTGATTTATATGCACACAAACCACTGTAAAATAACTGGAATAAGTAACTATTTATTTTACTTCAGAAATAAAGGAAAAAGGAGGGGGAAGGAAAAATACCTTGAGAAGTGTCATACTGGCAACATCTTAGAATATAATATAAGAGCATTGTGCCTGAACCCGGAAGTCCTATGCAATAATGCATGCCTTCACAACTCTAGTAAGATAAGGTTATCTTTTAGCATCGTTACTTGTTCAACCAACAACAACATTTTAGAATTTTTTTTATATACATCGTTAAGAACTTTTAGTGTGTTTTTATTATTTCGCTCCGCTCTACTCCATCCAAGACATTTTAGTTATGAAACATTAAGCAACGGTCCTACACCCACTACAAAAATATTTGCTATGGCATTTATCAATATTAACATCCTGATCTTTAAAACAACTTAGGCACAAAGGGTGGAACATGAAAGACAACAGACAAAAATCACATGTGATGTTTAAATAATAGTTAAATGAGTACTCCTTTGTATATACTAATCTTAATTTGTAAAATGGTGTCAATTGGATGCAACACATATTAGGATTGATTTGTGACGATATTCACTCTATTTCTTCTAAATGGTTTTCATGGTGATAATTGTGGTATATAGACATTACACATTTAGTATTCCTCTTTTGGTATGACACATTTAGTATTCCGCTGATAGATATGATTTTTTTTTAATAAAGATATAGATGTTAAATAGGCTGGCACACCCTTAGCAATTTTTTTTCCCTCCACCGGGCACTTGCTAATATGCATAAACAAAACTACAATTAGTAGAAAACAAACAAAAATAAGGGCAAAGCATATGCTATTTTTGCACATAAATTATGTATAGAGTGATTACAAAATACTAACAATCTTAATTTCTTTTTTATCTATAATCTATGATACTTTTCTCTATTAATTGGTTGTCATTGTAAGGTCTTTCAAGCTACAAAGCTCCTCAATCTACAAAGCTCCTCCACTTAAAAATAATTTACCCCTTTTTAGAAGGTCTTCCAAGCTACAAAGCTTTGCTCCCTTTTAGGGTGATATCAACATCAATCGTTGGTTGGATTTCAATTGACGACTTCAGCATAATTCTTGAGAGTCTTGAGACAAAACCATCAGAGGATGAACTTATGGTACAACAACGGTTAGGTCTCAACTTCTGTTCAACGCCCTTAAAACATTAATATTAGAATGCATCACCGTTAAGAGAGAGACATTGTCTGATCTTTAATCAAGGAAATCACACTCGTAGTTTGTTATAATAGTGACTGCTTTGTAAGTCCATCAAAGCAACTAATACACATCACCATTTTAACAATTTCTACAGTTTAAAATCTTCAACCCTAACACAGAAAAGGACAAATTAACATGTCAATGATAGTATGATACATATCAATGTTGAAAAAGGAAATAAACTTAAAAAACTCAACCTAAAAGAATCATAAAGACATGTTTTAATGGAATTCCTCGAAATAAAACATTTGAAGATAAGTAACCAAGCATTCAAATCATTAAAAAAAGGGAAATATATATACCTGTTAAAAAGAGGGTGAAATCGTATGATTGAAAGTAAAATCGCATTCTTGAAAAAAGTATTGAATATGTTTGTTATAACTTTAAAAAATAATTTAATTTAATTTTTTTAAAAACAACATCAAATGAGTTGTTCATAGTAGCTTCTGAAAAAATAGATTCTTAAGATGAGAAAGAAAATAAGTGTCAAAATATTGATTTAATTTTGTAACAAAATAAAAAACTCTTTTATATCGTTGTATCAAAATCTTTAAAATTATTGGATTTCAAAATCACTTTTATTAGGGTTTAACGTTTAGGGTGGATAGATTGGCATGAAGGTCCATCTCTGTTCCAACATACTAGGCCACTATTCTGCCCTGATTAGTAGAACGATGTTTGTTGCAGTGAGTTGTTTGCAAGTTGAATGCTTGAATTAAACGGCGCAGCATGGTGTACTTGCAAGCAATTTGACGTTGTATTATGGGAAACTGTTAAAGTAGAGAGAGAGAGAGAGAGAGAGAGAGAGAGAGAGAGAGAAGAAATTTACAACTATCATCTTCTCATTATATATGTCATGTTAGTGTTTTTTTTTTTGCCGGATAGGCCCCGTCATATCATGTAACTAATTTGTAACATTGGTCTTATTAGTATAACTTTGTATACACTAGTCTTAATTCATCTTATTAAATGATGTGACTAAATTTTTATTTTTTTATTCGTGTATATGTGCTTTTGTAATATTTTCTCATTCCAATACAACAATTTTTTTTGGTAGTGTTCTAATACAACAATTTAATAAGACATGAAAGACGTAACATAGTGCTTAGAAAGACCAGTTACAGAAGGTTATACACACACTATAGCATGGTGAGCTCTGTTAGAGTTTCCAATATTGATGCTAGCACCCACGACACTACGGTGGAGGAGGAGGATACCTTCCAACGCAGCAAAACGGGGGGACGAGAGAGAGAGCTCGTGGAGAAAAAAAGCCTAGTTCTAACAAGGACAAACTACTAAACAAAGAAAAATTAGGATAGAAACAAAAATTGTGATGATGTTATGCGTTTAGATGGTCAACACCTTGAAAGATGACTTTTATGGGGAGAGAAGAATCAATTTCAAGGTCCTGGAATAGAAGGGGTAGAATCAATGAGTGAATACTGAAGTTGGGAGTGGAATGAACATACCTTGTTATATGGGACATCTGAGTTATTCTTTTTGTCAAAAAGAAGATAAAGGTTATACATTCCATAAAGCAAGCCAAATTTGGTATTGATACCAAAATGAACAAACAACTAATTTCTAAGTCTAAATTGAATAATAATTAATGATAGTTTATTGGCCACATCGCATACAAGGTGGGCCACTAGGAACATGCCTCACATTTATTTTAAAAAAGAAACTTTTGGTTGAATCAAATTAGAAAACCAACATGCTGAATCTCTGAATCATGTTATAGCATGTAGGAATGGAGCAGCATTGCAACTCTATCAACTTGCAAACAGTGACGATATACCTTACTATTAAGGTTCGTTTGATGGTCAGGATATGATAAACACAAGATATGATATGAAACTGAACAGAGACAGGATATGATATGGACAAGATAACACTTATCCTATCATGTGTTTGATGTGCACATGATAACATTATTTTATCATAATAAATGACACAACTACCCTTTTATTCAATTACATTGTTTTAACAAGTTTTCGTATTACAGCACCCATCAATGGAGAAGAAGACAAAGAATCCAAAAGTAATCCCATCTCCACTATGTTGTGTGTCTTTGCATGTGAAGGGAAAATCAATTGGTTTCACCATCGGCACCATGTTCACCTCAAAAAGCTTCTTCTTTTTTTTAATGCAGTTTCTCTTTGATTTAACAATCTCAGGTATATAATTTTACATCATCATCCTTTAATACTATTTCAATCTTCAATTTCCTTTACGATTGCTTTGGAAGTGGGTTGTTCTTCTTCGTT